>NPIE01000968.1_pt4 | contig 19192 bp, 19 predicted proteins | sample 8637661 | NCBI WGS metagenome assembly NPIE01 (sample SAMN07420842, study PRJNA396082) | bioreactor metagenome | isolation source: sample BA12 brine-fed electro-methanogenic bioreactor BA | place: Japan: Kochi | collected 2016-12-09
CGGTTCGATCCCGATCAGCTCCACCAAAACAAAAACAGGCACTTACGCCGACAATTGGTAAGTGCCTGTTTCTGCACTTAACCGCTATCTTGGGCCTTGGTAACAAGATAGGTATCAAGACTCGCCTTTATACTCCCTCACCTCTGACTATTTTCTATCGAATCCTTTGGTTCAATTCAATTCAACCCCAAACGGTTGAACTTTTCAGCGAGCAACCGCAGCAAAACCACTCAATGCCTGCACTTAGGACATGGTTCAATAATTGGTTCAATAGAATTTCAGCGACAGATTTTCAACCAACGGCAGCGGACAAGTTTTAAATAGCTGCTATGCTAATTGGGTTGCCTGTTTTCTATGTTCTTGAATCGATCAACCCTCTCGGAGGGAGCCTCATGATTTTTCTGATAGATCCCATCTCGTAGTCCATGGTCGGTTTCGGTTTAATCCGGGGAAATCCAAATTGCAAGCGCACCTTCTCGACCTAGCATTCCTTGCGCTCGCTAAATTCTCTTGACTACAGAACCGGAATAGTCTATGAAGCTAGCCAGGGTTGACAAGCCTCCACAAATGCGTCTGCTGGAAATAAGCTGGACGGCTTTTTAGTGTTTTTTTCTTTTAAGAAAATGCTTATTCCATCCGATCTGATAAGATGAACATAGTTTCTGAATCAGCTAATCGAGATGAGGTTACAAATGATCAGGTTTGAATTTGATAAAGAAAAAGGAATTGCATCTTTGCTGTATGTTGTCCATCGCCTGATTGATTCCAAATGCACGCCAGATTTCCACAAAATTTTTAAAATTTTTTACTTTGCAGACAAAAAACACATAACAAAATATGGCCGCCCAATCGTTGGTGATTATTATGTTGCGATGAAAAATGGGCCGGTCCCTTCACATATCTACGACATTCTTAAGGCCGCCAAGGGGTGTGGAGACTGGTTTGTCGAAGAAGTCCCTGAGCCCTCTTTCGAAGTGCAGGGCCACCTAGTTCACCCTCTTTTACCTCCAGACATGGAGGAGATGTCAGAATCTGAAATTGAATGCCTCAATGAATCAATTCTTGAAAACAAACATAAATCATTTAGCCGACTAAGCAATGAGTCGCACGATGAGGCATACAATAACGCTGATTTAAATAATCGCATGTCCTTCAGGGATATCGCCAAGGCTGCAGGTGCCAGCCCGAGCATAATTGAATACATGGCTGAGATTTCTGAAAATAGAGGGGTATTTAATGGTCACCAATCTCGGTGCATTCTTTCCCCCTGAGTATCAGAAAGCTCATCGGGAACGAAATCTACGTCCTGGTGCTGTTTTTAAAATATTTGCAAAAAATACTAATCCCCCTAAAATCAAGCGGATTGTGGTCCTTGGAATCAATGAGGAAAAAACATTAATCGGACATCTCTTTATTAATAGCAATATCAATTTGCAATGCTTGGATACTGATGATTTAAGAAACCTTCAAATATATCTGGAAGCTTCTTATAGAGAATATCTAGATCACAATTCCTACCTTGATTGTTCCGATTTGAAGCCATTGCCTATTGCAGAATTGGAACGCATATATAACGCAGATCCATCAATTCTCTTGGGTCACCTTTCAGCTGAAGAATTAGCTGAAGCAAGGGCAAAGGCCGCTATTGCTAAAACTATAAGACCGAAATACAAGCGAATGTTTGGCCTCATATCTTAAAATTTTCTTCACAGCCCTTCCTCCCGAATCTGCTCATAAACCTGCTTGAGCAAATACCCCGAAGCTACATCATGAAACTGCCTGTCATTCATCAGGCGAGAAAATATTTCCTCATTGCCTTCCATGCGCTCAATGATCAGGCTTTCGAGGGCTTTATCGAAAACAAACTTGAAGTTTTCCAGCGTGTTGACTTTGGCAGCCTGGCGTAAAGATTCATCGGCCGAGGCTTCTTCTTTGATTTGTTCGAAGAAGAGCTGATCGGCGGGTTTGAAGTCGGTGCCGAAGCGGTCATTAAGGAGATCGATCAACTGTGAAAGCTCGACAATCTCGTCATGTCCTTTGCCGGTGCCAACCTCAGTCGGGCCTTTCAGAGGCTTGACCTCGCCCTCGTTTAAGGTGATCGAACCTTCGCTGATCTTCTGCAGGCGATAATACTTGAGCTTCACCTCGTCGTCGAAGGTGTACACCGGACCGCCCTTGCCGGGTGGTAGCTTGGAATGCAAAAAGCGAAGATAGGTGTAGAGCTTTTCCAACTCAGAATCCTGGTAGGGAATGATCTGCGACAAAAAGCCGTACAGGTTGCGGAAACTCAAAAGCAGGCTTCGGAACACTTCCTGGTCATCCTCGGCCAGGTCCTTGAACCGGGTGACGGCATGATCCAACAGGCCGTTCATGGCTTTGTGATCGCCCGGCGTGTTCTGCGGCTTGAAAAAGATTTTGCAGAAGGCTTCCACCTCCTGATCAAAATACACATGGAATGCATCAAGCTTAGCCTGCAACTCGTTGAGTTTCTGCGGGTTCACACCTTCGCCGATGGGTGTTCGCTCGTAATAGGGCTTGAATGACTCGAAGATTTCGCTCGTGTCATTGACAAAATCGAGGACGAAGGTGTCTTCCTTCCCAGCAGTCGTGCGGTTCAGGCGCGAAAGAGTCTGAACTGCCTGAATGCCGGACAGCCGCTTGTCCACGTACATGGTGTGCAAAAGCGGCTGATCAAAGCCGGTCTGGTACTTCTCGGCGACTAGAAGCACCTGGTAATTATCACTATCAAATTTTTCTGGCAGCTCCTTTTCTTTGATCCCTTCGTTCATGCCGACCTCTGTATAGCTTCTTCCCTCGAAATCGGGATCTTCCACTGTGCCGGAGAACGCAACGAGGGTGCGGATGTCGGTGTACCCGTTATCAGCAATATATTTGTCGAAGCACTGCTTATAACGCACGGCATGCAAGCGGGAAGATGTCACCACCATCGCTTTGGCCCTACCACCAATCTTGTGCCGGGTATGGGTGCGAAAGTGCTCCACTATGACTTCGGTCTTTTGTGCCAAGTTGCGAGGGTGAAAGCTCATGAAACGCGCAAGGGCTCTCGCGGCTTTCTTTTTCTCAACCTTGGGATCGTCCTCAACTGATTTGATAAGACCATAATAGGATTTATAGGTCGTGTAATGCTTGAGGACATCCATAATGAAACCTTCCTCGATGGCCTGCCGCATGGTGTACAGATGGAAGGGCGCCGTGCCGTTCGGCCCCGGCTCGTTGAAAACGTGCAGGGTCTTGTATTTGGGAGTAGCGGTGAAGGCAAAAAAGCTGATGTTGGGCTGACTGCCACGCTTGAGCATGGTTTTAAGGATCGCTTCTTCGGCGTCGTCAAGTCCCTGCTCTTCAGCCTCCTGCTTGGCCTTCTCCTTGATCCCGGAAGCAGCGAGAACCCCCTTCATTTCCGTGGCCGTCTCGCCCGATTGGGAGCTATGCGCCTCGTCGATAATGACGGCGTACCGGCGCTCAGGCAGATCTCCGACTTTTTGGGTGACGAAGGGGAACTTCTGCAGGGTGGTGATGACGATCGGCGTGCCCTGTTTCAGGGCCTCGGCCAGTTGGGTGGAATCTTCGTCGATCTTCTGCACCACACCCTTCTTGTGCTCAAATTGATAGATCGTATCCTGCAACTGCTGATCGAGCACCAGACGGTCGGTAATGACCACCACGGAGTCAAAGACCTTCTCGTCCTTGTCGTTATGCAGGCTGGCCAGCCTGTGCGCCAGCCAGGCAATGGAATTGCTCTTGCCGCTTCCGGCTGAGTGCTGCACCAGATAATTATGACCCGGCCCTTTGCTGCGTGTGTCGGCCACCATCTTGCGTACGGCGTCAAGCTGATGGTAGCGGGGAAAGATCATCGTTTCCTTGGTCTGGGTCTTGATACATTTGGCGGTGGGAATCTTCTTTTCTTCCACCTGCAAGTGCATGAAACGCCCGAGGATATCGAGCAGGCTGTCACGCTGCCAGACCTCTTCCCAGAGGTAAGCGCTTCGGTACCCCTCGTGGTTCTCCGGGTTCCCTGCGCCACCGTGGTCGCCTTTGTTGAAGGGAAGGAAAAAGGTGCTGGTCCCGGCCAGCCGGGTGGTCATGTAGACCAAATCGGGATCAACTGCGAAGTGCACCAAGGCGCGCTTCTTGAATTGAAAGACCAGCTCCTTGGGGTCACGATCCTTCTGATACTGCCACTTGGCATGTTCGACCGTCTGCCCGCTCATGGGGTTTTTCAGCTCGGCGGTGACGATGGGTAGGCCGTTGATGGACAGAACGAGGTCGAGGGAGTTTTCGTTTTTCGTACTGTATTTGAGCTGGCGGGTGACTGTCAGGCGGTTGGCTTGGTATTGGGCCTTGGTCTCGGGATTCATGCCGCTGGCGGGCGCAAAATAGGCCACCCGCAGCCGCTTGCCAAAGCACTTGAAGCCGTGTCGCAGGACATTGAGCATCCCCTGCGCGTCCAAAGTGCGGCAGAGGTCATCTAGAACGACTTTTTCGAGGTCCTTGCCGTGATAGGCAGCTATCGGCTCCCAGAGCTTGGATTGGGTCTGCTGGATGAAGGCAAGCAGCAGAGTCGGGTCAAGCGCCCGGTTCCGGTCGAAGGTGCTTGGTTGGCCCTTTGCGTAACCGCCTTGATCCAGCAACGATTCTTCAATCGCGTCCTCGAATTTGATCTCGGTGTGTTTTTTCATCCCCCCGTCCTCTCACGGCCTGCAGGCAATCTCCCCCGGCTGCCCTAGTCGTATGTCGAACCGTCAAAAAATAAAAACCAAATCCAAGCCGGCTTTGGCTTCAGCCTTGCCCTGCGTCCCCATTGTATGATCCATCGAACTTTTCTCAGTCACCCTTTTATTTCACGAACGTCAATTTTCCCCGTCACCGCCGAAGAAATCAAAGCTGATCGATATTCAGTCAAACACCTGATTGCAATCTCAATCTTCTTTTTCAATTTTTCAGCCCTGCCGTTTTCACTCTCTACGTACCTGACAATCTCCAACTGCTCTATATCAGGAGGGCATGGAACGCTCTTGGATTTAACCATTTCGCCCGTAATTAGTGGCTGTGCATTCTGGTTTGCCCAGCGGTTTATATTCATCGCCTTCAGTAAACAAAAGAGAAAATCAAGGCTGAAGGCTCGTATCCCGCTCAACCTCAGGGCATTATCAGTGACCCATGAGGATTCCTTGACAAGGTGTACATTACCGCAGTGGGCACCCACACGACCAATGACAATAGTTGATTCTTCCGTGTTGGCAATGTCGGTGTATCCGGTTACTCCATTTCCGCCAATCACTTTTGTCTGGAACTCAGGTGTCATCTCTCTTTCAAACCTGTCATTTGACAGAAAGTCTCCACTTCCCGTTCTCAGATACCAACGAAGTGGTTTCACCTCCCAATGTGCCGGAATCTCCCCCAGCCATTCGACGCCGGAATCTTTCATCGGCACGCCGGGTTCAAGCCCTTTGGTTACGGCTTGGCTGATCAGGGCCGTGCGCTTTTCCTGCAGTAGTTCGATGAGCCGCTGCTTTTTGGCAATGAGGGAATCAATGCGGGCCGTTTCCCGGTCGAGGAAGGTGGCGATAGCAGTTTGCTCTTCGGCCTCGGGCAGTAATGCGGGTAGGTTCCCGATAAAATCCCAGTTTGCCCGAGGCATCTTTGACCCGTAGGTCGATGAATCGACTATGTTGATAAGATCTTTGGAAAGCAGGTAGTAGAGAAGGTACCGGGGCACCAAGTCTTTCCCCCGAAGCACAAGCGCCTCACCCGTGCAAAGACCGCCCCCAGCTTGGGCATGGTAGACCTTGGCCAAGTATGGCCGGAGTTTCCCAAAAAGAACGTCTCCGGGCTCAAACCGATTTGCAACCCCTTCGGGCTGGTTTTCGGTTTCAACCTTGCGCCCCGTCCATGATTCGATGTTTTCAAGCCCGAAGTATGGCAGGTCAGAATCAATAGATTCGATCTTTTCGTTTACCAGCTTGAGGGTGTATTTGAGCCGCTTCAGACCCCAGTGTGCTGGAATATCGCCCAGCCATGATACTCCAGAGTCTTTGCACTCAGGGTATTCATGCCAAGCAAATCCCCCGCATTCATCTAGCATTTTGCCAAGCCCAGCCACAAGGCCCAATTCTGCTTTGCTATCAAGGCGGGCAAGGCCTCTCATGGCGCCACCTCGGTGGCCTCGTCTGAAAGAACCAATAACTCAAGGTCCTTTTTCTCAACAAAAAGGTTGTGCTCCACAAGAAGAGCTACCAATTGTTCCCCGCTCATGAGATCAATTGGCACCTTTTGGGGATCGATTGCCTCAGAATATGCCCCCTTTGCAAAATTGCTTGTTGTGATTATGAGTCCTTTCTCGTTGGCAGAGAGGCTTCCACGTACTTTTTGAACTTCAGGTGACTGAATATTTTTGGCCCATTTTTTGGCCTGGACAGCCATATTAATGCAAACAGCCTCCCCAACAACAAGAGTCCCCCTCACATCAACCCCGCCATCACCTGATGCTTTGGTCACCTCTACTTTGGAGAACCCCATTTTGGTCAACAACTGGCCAATGAGGTCCTCAAACCCCGTTGGAGAAAGGCTTTTAACTTTCTGCAACAACTTGTCTCGAATTTGGCGATTGTGCTTCTCGACCTCCCGCTCCATTCCCAAAGGCCGCCAGCGAGTCAACCCGACCATTCCTTTTCCGAATCGCTCAAATCTCGGCGACTGCCCCCTCCGATTCCGGCGCTGCTCTTCCTGAATGATTTGCGCGTACATTGTTGCATCAGGTGTCTGGCCAGAAGTTACCAATAAGCCCTTCTCCAACGCGATACGGGTTATATCCCTATAGTGCATAGGTTGATGTTTGGCGTATTGCTCAAGGACCTCCTCTGCAGACTCTGTAAAAGACTTCGTGCCATTGGGCTGGCCAAGCGCCTGCGGAATCGAGTTTGTACCCCCAGCTACAAGACCAAAGACCCCTTTTCCTACTCGCTGAAATCCTGAATGGTCACCCTTCTTTTTAATCGCACTAGCAAGTCGAGCATTGACTGTAGCTTCAGGTGTCTTTCCAGTGGTCTGCCATGACCCTTTTTCCAAGACAAGCCGTGTAATCTCTCGATAGTGCATGGCATGTCCGGTTTCTTTCAATACTTCCCTTACGGCATCAAGCACCCCACTCATCCCACCACCTCCCTAAGCATTGTCAGAATATCCTTCTCCACCGCCTTCATGTCGGCTTCAATCTCGCTCAGGTGACGAGGCGGCTGGTAGACGTAGAAGTGCCGGTTCAGCGGAATCTCATAGCCCACCTTGGTCTTACTGTGGTCAATCCAGGCGTCAGGCACATGGGGCAAAACCTCCCGCTTCAGGTACTCCTCGCATGGCTCAATCAGTTTGTGCAGATCACTGTCAAGGATCGGCAGCTTTATATCCGTTGGTAGCGGCACGTTCTCGGTGTCGCGCAATTCCGTATCCGGCTCGGGAATGTCCTTATTATCGCGACAAATATCGGCGGTCTCGTCCCGCTCGGAAAGTGCCGAGAGCACCGCCTTCTTAATCGGTGCCGCCAGCTTGAGCTTGGCTTTGGCCAGGGCCTTATCGAGAGCCTTGATGAACTCTTCGCGATTCTGGTAAAGCTTTCCGGCATCCATGGCCTCAAGGGCCGTGATAATCGCCTGCTGCAGCTGGCGCCCCTCTTCCTCCTCCTTGGCAGCGGCTTTCTTGTCCTTACGCTTCTTCGACTCGGCCAGTGCCTGAAACGCCTTTTCTTCCTGCAGGCGCGCAATCCGCTCGACACTGACCTGAAAGTTCAGCCGCAGGGGGCGCTCCACCACCATCTTGGCAAAGCCGAACTCCCGGTTATCGAAGCTCTTGCTGACGACAACCTCTTTCTCTTCGCCATCCACCCTGACCTTGGCGGTTTGGTTGTGGATGAAGTCGCCATAGATGCGGGCCAGTTCGTCGATGTGATCCGGTTCGCCGTCGGCAACATCCCCCAGCTTGTTGCGCTTATTGCCAAGGCTTTTGCGCATCTTGACATAGAACTTGGTGCCGTCGATCAGTTGCACCTTGCCCTTGCGCTCAGCGTTCTTCTTGTTGGTCACGATCCAAATGTACGTGAATATGCCGGTGTTGTAGAACATCTGATCCGGCAGGGCGACAACGGCATCCAGCCAGTCGTTTTCAATGATCCATTTGCGGATGTTACTTTCGCCGGAACCGGCGTCTCCGGTGAACAGGGGCGAGCCGTTGAAGACGATGCCGATTCGTGAACCTTCTCCACCCTTTTCCGGTGGTGCGTGCATCTTTGAGATCATGTGCAGCAGAAAAAGCATGGAGCCGTCATTGATCCGAGGGAGCCCCGGCCCAAAGCGTCCGTTGAAGCCAAGCTGCTCATGCTCCTTGGTAACGACATCTTTCTCGGGCTTCCATTCCACGCCGAAAGGTGGGTTGGCGAGCATGTAGTGAAATTTTTTCTCGGGGTGGCCATCCCTGGTTTTTCCATCGCCGAGAGTATCGCCGTAAATGATGTTCTCGGTAGCCTCGCCTTTGATGAGCATGTCGGAACAGCAGATAGCCCAGGACTCTTCGTTGTATTCCTGCCCGAAAACTTCCAGATGGGCGCCGGGGGCGTGTTCCTGTAAATATTCCTCGGACACCGAGAGCATGCCGCCCGTTCCGCAGGTCGGGTCATACAGGGTGCGGACCAGGCCCTTGGTGCTGAATAGGTTGTCTTCGGTGTCGTACAGCAAATGCACCATGAGGCGGATGACCTCGCGGGGGGTGAAGTGATCTCCGGCCTCCTCGTTGGCCTGCTCGTTGAACTTGCGCACCAGTTCTTCAAAGATGTACCCCATCTCCACGTTGGTGACCCGTGAAGGGTGGAAATCCACCTTGGTGAACTCCTTGAGGATCAGGAAGAGGCGGTTGCTATCTTCGAGCTTTTCCAGCTCCTGATCGAACTTGTAGAACTCGAAGATTTTCCGGGCATTGTCGGAAAAGCCTTTGATGTAGTTGAGCAAGTTCTTGGCGATGTTGTCCGGATCGCCGAGGAGCTTCTTGAAGGTGTATTTGCTGGTGTTGTGAAACTGGTGCCCGGTAATCTTGTTCAGGCGGGCGGTGACGAACTTTTCGGGCTTGCCCTTGTGCAGGGCGTATTCCTTGAGCACGGCATCCTTGGTCGGCTCAAGCACGCAATCGAGACGGCGCAGCACGGTCATGGGCAACATGACTCGGCGATACTGGGGCGGGCGATAGGGGCCGCGCAGCAGGTTGGCAATGGACCAGATAAAGCCGATATGTTCTGCGTGGTTTTTACTCATGGAGCCTCCTAGCGGGATCATCGCAACATTCACAACAGTTACAACATTTCGTTGTTTTTCAAAAAAAATTCATCTTACAAAATCGATTCGAAGATTGCCAGAGAAGAGCCTTATATTTTTGGAAACAGTGCATACTATGCGGGATATCATCGAACTCCAGGTGCATCATTTTGTAACGCAGCCCTCATCCCAGGAAAAACCCGCGACCCCGCCAAAAACCTTCGTTTGAGCGGGGTCGAATGCTGTCAACGTTAGCCAACTTTTTTCAGCCTGGGAGGTGCCATGAAAAAAATCTACGAATTTGACGAACTTTCGCCGGAGGCTCAGGAACATGCCCGCAAGGCTCACCGCATAAGCCTTGCTCCGTTCTACCGTGAATTGCTGGATGCGCTGTTTCGACATGAACTGACCCAGGAGGGCTACCACGAAGTCACCATTGTTTTCGATCCAGCCCCCGACTCCCTGATCATCACCGACATCGTGGTTGGGGGAGAGACCCTTGAGCCCGCCTTGATCGAAAAGCTCTACCGTGAGGGCGTCATGGAGATGGAGCACCAGTACAGCGCGCCGGTCATCGAAGAAGGGATTCTTGCCGAAAGCCTGCTGTTCTATAAAAACGGCGCGCCTGCCCGCTGCCCTTGTAAGCCGGATGAATGCCGCTACTATGACAAGATGTTTTTTGTCGGCGGCAAGCCCTACCTCTCGCTTGATGAGCATGTGAAAAAACACTGCCTCGCAAACGGCTTGCCCCGAAGGGCCAGACTCCGGATTGCCGCCGAGCTTGAAAACGTGTTCCTGCATGCCCCGCGCCGCAAGCTCGAAGATCTGGAGATCATCACATCGCTGATCAGCCTAAGTCTTCGAAAAGGCCTAAAAAACGGTGAGAACCTTATGTAACGTTTCCGCAAAACGTTACATTCGCTCCATTTTAGCGACCGGTACCGGCCCGAAGCGATTAAGCTCCCTGCCGCCGCGTGGAATGCTCATTTGCATGTTCGGCGTGAGGGGGCTTCACCGTTCGGCCTGGTTGTGCTTTCTACCCCTGTGCCTGATCCGGCACCAACCCAAAGGAGTGATCATGAGCGACCCGCGTACCGAGCCCATCGATGCAGACCGACCCTTTCTGGAACAGCTCGAAGAACAGGCCCTGTATGACGACGATGCCCTGCAATACCTCATCGATGAGATTTACCCGAACCGGCAGATCATGGCGAATTTGACGGAGCTTCGGCTTGCCCCGGCCCATAGCCTGAGAATTGATCAAGGACATGAGTTGAGAGAAAGCGGGGTGTCCCTCTTGACTTCGGCCCGCAGTGCATCATTCAAGGATGATCCCCTCATGTAGTCGAGGGGAGATCAGAGGTTTCTCCCCGCAACGTCAACCAGACAGCGAAAGGAGAAGCACCCATGAAAGAACTGACCAACGACCAGATGCACCGCATTGCCCCTTCGATTTTTGCCGATCAGCCATTCCATGAGGTCAGCGACCGCTACCGGTTTATCCCGACAATCGATGTCGTTGAAGCTCTGCGCCAGCAGGGGTGGTTTCCGGCAAGCGTTCAGGAGTCGGTCGCCCGGCTGGAACAAAAGCGCGGCTTTACCCGGCACCTGGTTCGCTTTCGCAGCGAAGGGTGCCGGATTGAGTTCGACGGCATGCTTCCGGAAATCGTCCTGGTCAACTCTCACGACCGGGGCAGCTCCTTCACTCTCATGGCGGGGCTCTTCCGCCTGATCTGCTCCAACGGCATGGTTATCCAGAATGCCGACTTCGGGCGCGTCAGGGTGCGACATACCGGGCACGACATCATGAGCACCATCATGGAGTCGGTCTGCTCTATTTCGGGAAACGTTCCCCGGATGGCCGAAGCGGTTGATGATTTTCAGACCATTACACTTTCGCCCAACGAACAGGGGGTGTTCGCTGAATCGGCGGCGGAGCTTCGCTGGGGGCGTGATAAGGAGACCGGCAAACTCAACGCTCCCTTTACTCCAGACAAGCTTCTTCTGGCGCGCCGCCAGGAGGATAAGGGCGGCAGCCTGTGGCACACCTACAACCGGGTACAGGAAAACATGATCAAAGGCGGCCTGCGGGGTGTCTCCGCCAATGGGCGACGGCGGGTGCGCACCAGAAAGGTTTCCTCAGTCAGTGAGGACGTGCGGCTCAACAGTGCCCTTTGGTCGCTGACCGAAAAAATGGCGCAACTCAAAGCATAGTCAAACCCTCTCAAGCGGCGCGCCATCCCAGGCGGATTCCACCGGCGCGCCGCTTGTTGCGTCCAGTTTCAATAGAGAGCTCACACAGTGAGTCCGGTGCATCATTTTGTGGCGGTGCCCTCATATAGATGAGAGAGGAAAGGGCCTCTTTCATAAGATGAAAGGAGCACGTCATGAAAGGATGCCGTCCACTGAGCGAAGAGGAAGTCACCGCCGTTTTGAATAGTTTTACCGGAACCTGCGCAAAACGCGACCGCGCGCTTTTTGTCCTGGGTCTTAAAACCGGCTTTCGGATCTCGGAGCTGTTGAGCCTGCGCGTCAAGGATGTAGTTCATGGATCACGACTGGCTGACCGGGTGGCTGTTGCGCGCCGGTCGATGAAAGGAAAAGTTGAAGGGCGCGCCGTTGTATTGCACCCTGACGCAAAAGAAGCTTTGGGGGCATGGCTCCAAGAGAGGGGCGAGGCGGCAAAACCGGACAGCTTCTTGTTTGCCTCCCGCAAGGGGCAGCACCCCATCAGCCGGGTGCAGGCCTGGCGGATACTCGATGCGGCCTTTGCCGCTGCTGGCGTTGAAGGGCAGACCGGAACGCACTCCATGCGAAAGACTTTTGCAGGGCGTGTTTATGACGCGCTCGGCGAAGATATCTTCCGGCTCCAGCAAGCCCTTGGGCACCGTTCAATCAACTCGACAACCGCTTACCTCTCGTTCCGGGAGGAAGATGTGGATGCCGCTATTCTGGCGATCTAAAAACCCTTGACCCAAAAAGGAGAAAGAAAATGGCACAACTCGCAGAGACCTTCGAAGAAAGACTGGATGTCGCTTTTGACAACGAGCAGATTCTGACTCTCCCGCAGCAAGGGCTTGCCCCTGATGTGAATGCAAAGCTTGCGGCAAAAGAAGCGGAACTTCTCGCCAGCATGACCCCTGAACAAAAGAAGCTGTGGTTTGAAGTGGAAGCTTTGCAGGGCTATTTGTTCGGGCGTGAACAGCTTGCCTCGGTAGATTTCCTGAGGGGGATCCTCACCGAAGCACTTGAGCAGAAACAGGCATAGCGTGAAGACAGGGGCGGGATCATACTCCCGCCCCTTTTTACTTTAACCCCGAGCAAAAGGAGGATGAACGATGAAGAGCTTCAGAATCACTGTCCTGACAATTCTGGCTGCCGCACTGACCACCTTACCGGCACACGCGGCACAGGAGCAAAAGACTGATTGGTACGTCATTACCAACCTGGAAAATCGCTGCAAGTCCGACAAGGGGCCATCCAAGCTAATCGAGATGCTGCAAACTCTCAAACAGCCCTATGAAATTTTCGAGACTGAAGAAAACGGAGAGATCATAAGCGTTCGCGTGGAGGCACCTTCGGAGAATTTCTACGTCACGTACTACAATGGCAAGCAGCAGTGTGAGCTTGTAAAGGCACAGAGAGAGGCAAAGGAGAAAGCAGTCCTGGACCGATACCAATAGCTCAGCCTTAAGCCTGGCCTGACAGCCACCATGCAATCGCTCGGGCAAACTGTCAGGCCAGGTCTCATCCTATCCTCGCTTCAATGGTCAGCCCCTTCAACTGTCACATTGTAATCAAGTCCTGCCTCTTTGGCGCGTTCATCAAGCGTCGTCTCGATCCTCACTCTCACCTCCTGTGGCGCGGCAGACTCCCGAACGCCGCTGCCACCTTCTCCCTTTTGCGGAATCTCATAGCGACGAACGGAGCCGCCTCTTTCCGGCATTGGCTGGGGCACGGGGGCTCCGGTTTCCGTCACCTTGTGCTCATAGCGATGAACCTTTCGAGACTCCTTATTTTTCACTCCAGGGCGCGCCGGTATTGGATGCAGAACACTTGGGTCGTTCTCCCATCGTTCGTTTCCTTCATCTCCGCGCCTTAGCTGGTCTTCGACACTGCCGATGTATGAACCTTGACCCGCCTCATCCGGATTGACAAGATCGACAAGAGGGGCCAGGTACGGAGACGCAAGAACACCTTTGCCGAAAACATTCGTCAAGGCCCTCAATATCGTCTTCGGGCCGAACTTTGTTGCCGCATATCCCACGCCGGTGCCAACCACGATGTCTTTTGCGGTGTCACTTGTTTTTCTCGTAACCGCCCCGGCCCCGCCGACAATGAGAGAGCCCACCATAAGCTGCCCGATGGGGTTGTCCTCGATAGCCTTGATAAGAGCCATGCCTGTGCGTCCGCCGCGTATTTCGTTGATGCTCTCCGTCAAAGAATCCTTGAACTTGTCGATCAAGGGCATCAGGATCGTGCCCACCTCGACCTTGACATCTTCCACCCCCGCCACAGTGCGTTGGTGCTGCCCGCCCTTGGTCGCCATCCGGCCTGCGGCGTCCTCTTCCAGCGAGGCCACCTGGCGCACCTCGGTTATGGCCTCCTTGTAGCTATCACTGCCGTAGTCAAACGCACCTTTTCGATAAAGCTCGTCAAGCATCTCGGTCTGGCGCTGGGTCAGCCCGAAGGTGTTGCGCAGATTGAAAAGCCCCGCGACATTGAGGCTGCCGTCCTCGGCTGCGCCGAATTGCTCGTAGGAGTGGCGCATGATCTGTTCAAGGTTGCCGCGCTGCTTCTCCGGATCCCCGCTTGCCCCCAGCAGTCCCTCTTCGCGCAGGCCGACATAATCCCAATAGTCCTGTGCGCTTGTGACATTGCCCTTCAGCGCGTTCATGATAAACATCTGCTGCCCCGGTCCGCTGCCGCCGCGCACGATCCCCTGCTCCAGCCGGTCCATAAGCTGCACACCGGATTCGCCCTGTCCGGCAAGCCCTGCATGGCTCCAGATCGAGGATTGCATTTTTGTTAGGCGCGACATCTCATCCGAGGTCAGCGGTGCGCCGCCGCGCATCATGGAGACCGACTTGATCAGTTGCTGGTTCTGCTCCATGAACTGATCGATTCGGCCCTCCCAGCCGCCTTGATTGACCGCGCCCGCGATCTCGCGCAAGTGGCGTTCATAGCGGCGCTCATCCGAGCCGGTCGGCTGGTAGATCGAGGCCATATAGCCGCCGATACGCTGCACCTCGGTTCCCATGGCCCGCGCAAAGGTCTTGGCAAGCTCGCTCTGTGCGTTGAGCGATTCGCCCTTGGCCCCGGTGCCCCGGTTGAGGGTGTCGGCCAGGGTCAAGCTCTCCTGCGGCGTGTAGCCCAGGGTGGAGGGGCGCAGCAGATCCGTGCCGCCGCGCTGCGAAATGTCGGCGGAAACGGTCTGTGCGGCGATAGCTTTCTGGATGGAGTCTTGAGCAAAGCCCAGCGCCGACATGCCGCCCATAAGCGCCGCGCCGTAGCCCAGGGCCTTTTTGAAAGGCAGCCGCTGCGACATGGGCGTGGTGCCCAGCCGGTCAATACGGCTGGCCTCGTCGCGGGCCTGCCGGGAGAGCTTTTCTTCAGAGCGCGCCCGCTTGTCGAGCTGGCGCGAGAGGCTGTCGATCTTTGCGTCAATCGACTTGCCTTCTTTGGCGGCGTCTTCGCGCTCGCTTTTTCGCCAGGAGGTCTGTTCGATGCGTTTCAGCTCGTTGCGGCGCGTGACCAGCTTTTCAAGCTGCGCTTCGGCCCGCGAGAGCGATTCGCGGTAGGAATCGAAATTCTTGCGGATCTCGCCGCTTAAATTCGAGGCCTGCTTGAACTGCTCAATGTCGAGAAAGCCCTTTTTGCTCCCGGCATCGCCGATACGGCGCAGCTTGGTGATCTCTTTGGAAATCTCGCGCAGATGTTCCGCCGACTCGTCAAGGCCTTCGCCGACATGGATCGGCTCGGAGCGGCTGACTCCGCGAAGATCTTCTTTGAGTCCTTTGACTTCGGTGCGGGCTATGCGGACTTCGCTTGACTCAACGCCAAGCCGGATTCCAATGCTCATCGGTACGTCTCCTTTTTGCGCAAAATTGCAGTTTGCGTATTGTGTTTTTGGCAATTTTGGTCGGACTAAATTCGAATTTTACCTTTTATTTAAGTCACATAAGGGCTATTGCGCAAAATGTAAGGATTTTGCGTTTATTTGCGCAATCGGCCATGAGGAAGAAGGCTTTTGCAATGTCATGACGTGAGCGCCCTTGCCGTTTTCCGAATGCAATAATTGCTTTTGGATTTTGCCTATGAGTCAGTTTGCGGAAGCTGCCGGTAGCTGCTTAATTCAGGCAACCACAATGCAGGAACAGATCCCACCGGCCCATTCCGATGCTTGCCGACAATAATGTCGGCTGTCCTGAAATGCTCTTTTCCACAGTCTTTGCTTTTGTCCCGACAGACCTGACAAAACGCAGCTTCGCGCCAAGGAAACAGAACGACATCAGCGTCTTGTTCCAGTGAGCCAGATTCGCGCAAATCGCTCATTACAGGGCGACGCGGAGTTCCTCCCGCTTCAAGGTTTCGGTTGAGTTGGCAAGCCACAACAACCGGCACATTCAGTTCCCTTGCAAGAGCCTTGAGGGATCGGCTGACCTCGGAAACTTCACGCTCACGGTTATTTTGCGACTTGATCGGGCGGATCATTCCCAGGTAATCAATCAGAATCAATCCCAAGCCTTTCTGTCTTGCTGTCTGCCGCGCTTTGGCGCGAATATCCAAGGGAGAAAGTTCGGGGCTGTCATCGATCATCAAGGGCCGCTTATTCAATTCACCTGCCGCGCCAACAACTTTGTCCCAATGATTGTCTTTAAGCCTCCCGGAACGGAGTCGGTGAGAATTAACTTCGGCGCGTCCGGCAAGCAATCTCTCTGTGAGCTGATGGCGGCTCATCTCAAGGCTGAAAATCAAGGTCGGGACCCCCTGGGCCGTGGCTGCGTCCGCAAGATTTAAAGCAAGCGCGGTTTTACCCATTGAGGGGCGCGCGGCAATCAGAATCAAGTCGCCGCGCTGCAATCCGTTGGTCATCTGATCAAGGTCCGAAAATCCAGTCGGAACACCGGTGAGTCCGCCGCCATTTTTTTGCCGTTCCTCCAGCTTTCGAAAGTAGCCTGTCAATGCTTCGTTTACCGAATAAACAGCGGTAGTACTGGAGCCTCGGCTCTCAAGGGTTGCGAGTTCTCCGGCTGCTCGGTCTACCGCCTCTCGCGCACTGCGTGCCCCAGATGCTATCTCCTGGATCTTTCGCCCCGTATCTGCAAGATCGCGCCGCAAAGTTGCTTCTTTTAAAACCTTTGCGTACCTTGGGATTGCTCCCATTGTAGGAGCTTGGTCCATCAACTCAGCAAGGAAGACTTGTCCGCCCACCTTGTCCAATTGATTTCTGCGGACAAGCTCTGCAACCACGTTTTCGAAGCACGCGCCCCCATCTTCTGCTGACTGAATGGCGTCAAAGATCAAGCGGAGTCGCTCGTTTGTGAAATCGCTTGTAGACAAGCCCGCCAGGTCGCTGGGATCGATTAGAGCCGCGCCGACTACAGTTGACTCAATATCTGGAAGGTAAAACCTATCCATGGCCTAAAATCTCCTTTGCCATCGCTTCAGCCCGCCTGCCAGCTTCTGGGTCTGTATTTTTTTCCGCAGAGACCCTGTTTCCCCCTCGATCCTGAGCTTTGCTCAGCCATCTGACTAAAAAGGGTTTCATGCCTCGCCTGGTCTTGCGCCTCGTCGGGTTTGCATCAAGCCAGGCCATGGCTCTACGGATCTCCTGCACCACATCGACGGCGGGATATGTCGGCTTCCATTCGTTCACCTGCTCCTGAGACAGGACGAAGACCTCTTCTTTTCTGTTGGTCGGAATCTCAAAAAGGGCTGTGATCGGCGGGGCTTGCGGCTTGGAGCTGGAAACGGGCTCCGAGCACCTATCTTCTTTTCTTTTGTTCTTCTCATTCTTAAGTTCTTGTTTGTGGTTATCTGTTGGTTGCTTGCTGGTTGCCTGTTGGTTGGTCCGCTGGTTGGTCCGCTGGTTGGTGTCACTTTCTGATGCCTGAAATTCATCATATTTTTCAATACTTAACAGGGTGTACTTGTTGGTTGTTTTGATGGTTGAAATTTCGCCAGTTTCATGGAGCTTTGCAAGTGCAGTTCTTACCTGCTGCTCGCTGAGCCCGGTTTCTTCTGAAAGTCGCTTGCGTCCAGTGACAACCTGTCCACGCCGGATCACTTCCTTACACCAGACCCTGTCCTCGTGGTTCGCCTTGAGCACAAGATGCACGAACAACACCTTGCAGGGAATATCTCGGTACCAGCGCCAGGCCAGAATTTCTCTGTGAAGTTTGATCCAGCCTTGGTTCACTCATTCCCCCTTGCTGACCTTCAGATCTGAAATGCGCGCCTCAGCCTCCAGCCGAGCAAGCCGCTCCCGCCGGAGTTCATCTTTTATCTGCCGCAAAGCTTTCTCGGCCCTGAAGAGATCTTCGTGTAGTCCCTGATTGCTACAGAGGCGGCAAGGCGAATCGTCGCGACGGCGGGCTTTATGCGGCGTCATTGTGCTCACCCTTGTTTTTGTTGCGCTCTCGGAGCCAATCAGCCAGCTCTTTAGCGTTATAAAGGTTCACGCGCCCGACCCTGACAGCTTGTGGGACAGGCTCACCCTCTGCTGCCAAATTTTGAAGACTTTTTCCTGAGTACGCTCCGGATGTAAAATCCTTAACATCGGGCGTTGAAACGAAATGGTAGGGCCAGTTCTCTACCATTTCGTCAAAAATGTCATGAGGCACACGCTTAGCCACGGTCATCCTCCTCACCGACGAAGGGGGGAACAGGCGGAAGCCGTCCGTCGTTTGTCATATCCACCAAATACTTTCTCAGCGCATCACCGAGAAGCTCGTACCCATACTGCCCGAGAAACTTCGCTGCAACAGTTGCCCTGCTGTAAATGTCAGACTCCACCTTCACACATGTAAATTTCTTATTCTTGCTCACAATATCATCCTCGCAATTTTTGTTTGCTATACCTAACACCCAACACCAGCCTAATACAAGGATGGAGCATCTGCAAGTACTTTTCCTTATGGATTTTCTGTGTTATCAGTATATGAGAATCGAAAAGATGGAGGGGAAAGATGGGATACCCACTAGGAGAGAAACTGAAGGCACTGCGGAAACAAAAAGAGCTTGGGGTAAGAGAACTATGCGAATTAACCGAAAAAAATAGCGTTTGCGGAAGGACGGTCTCACCTGCCTACTATTCCCAGGTGGAAAACTGCACGGGGATTCGCCCAGAAAAAATTTCCTTCGATTTTTTCTGGGCCGTTTCTGTCATCCTGGAGACGGACCCCGTAGAACTGTTTGTTTTATCAAGGCAACATATTCCGCAACAGTTTGCCAAAGAGCGCGCCCGGAATTTCATTTTTGGGACAGGCCCGAAGAAAAGAGCGAAAAGCGCGTAAATCAACCACATGAATTACTCGCCGCCGCCGACAGCTTGCCGGAGGGGCACTACATTGTTGGACTCCTCACCTTCGACAATCTCTCGAAGCCTTGCCTCCCACTGGATCAAGGCGTCTTTCTTCTCATCGTCGTAATCATGTTGATTGTAAGTTCTCTCCAGTTTCCCAAGCGAATGATTAACGACTCTCTCGCGGACCTCATAGCGAACCTTCAGCTTAGCCAGTTCCGTCAGCACTGTTCGCCGAAGGTCGTGAGGCCGGAAGAATTCGACCCCCATTCGGTTTATAGGTGCCAGGGGCAGTTCCTGCTTCCGCTTCGCTTGATGTTTTTTCCGGCCAGCTAGCAGTCTGTCGGGCTTGGAG
>NPIE01004145.1_pt1 | contig 19179 bp, 14 predicted proteins | sample 8637661 | NCBI WGS metagenome assembly NPIE01 (sample SAMN07420842, study PRJNA396082) | bioreactor metagenome | isolation source: sample BA12 brine-fed electro-methanogenic bioreactor BA | place: Japan: Kochi | collected 2016-12-09
GTCACGAATTCAGAAACGGCGGGCAGACTGAGCCGGTTACATTCACCTTTTTCATTTCGTCGCGCTTCATCCACGCAAAATAGAGACAAATGAAAGGGACCAGCAAGGCGTGCGAATTGTCCGAGTGGTCAGCCAGGTATCCACCATGGGAGGGATGACCGGGGCAAATACACCGGAAAACAAAATCATCAGGACGATTATCTGAAGAGTCATAATCCGATTCAAGTCGAACCCGTTAGCTGAACTCCCGCCCTACTCAGGACAGAGAGAATTTTTAAGCGATCTTTTTCGTTGATAAACGCGTGCACAGGTAATGTTATCATACCTCTAGCAGCTTGCCGAGCTAGAGGACAAGAATCTCTGACAAAATTATGAGCTATTTCAGTAATACCGTTTATCGAATCGGGGTAAGTTTGGGTAATGCCCAAGCCTTGCTCTCCACTTCTCTTGACAATGTGGTTGACCTGGTGCGCGTCTTCCATGAGCACGGGAAACCTTATAAGGTCAGGGTAGTCAGAGGCTGAGGGATGCTCTCGAGAAAAGCGCAAGCCGATCTTTGCCCCCCAGAAGGCAATGTTTTTTTTGCGCGCCTGTCTCTGCTTGTCGATCTTCTTACCGATGTTTCGTAACAGGCCCAACTGGAAAGAGCTCATCTGGTGCATGGGAAAATCAGGATCATAGATCGTTTCGCCAAGGCGTAGGAACGGCAGCGAAGAGGGGATCCAGTACCAGGCTGGTCTTATCAAAATTTGAAGGGTTATCGCATAGGCCAACTGCAGCAATATCTGCCTCGTGGTGCAAGAAGGCAATTTGGCCACCATCTTTGTTAGTTCCGGTTCCAGTTCATCTTTGTCGGTGAGGATGATGCCGCCGTTTATGGTGGTGAGCGCCTTGCCTCGGCCCAGGCTGAAAAAGCCAACATCACCAAGGGTTCCCAGCTTTTTCCCGTTCCATTCAGCCCCCATTGCTTGAGCGGCATCTTCGATGATTGTTACCCGGGGGTCTTGCAGCAGAGATCTCAGTTTCTCGGTGTTGGCCGGGAGGCCGAACAGATGAGTTGAAAGTACCGCCAGAAGGCACAAGTTCTCAAGTTTTTCCTGGAGCTGCTTATAGTCGTAATCAAGGGTGCTGAGGTCGATGTCGCAGAGAACAATTGTGAGTCCTGCACGGACAATGGCAGACGGCACCGAGTAGCAGGTATATGCGGGGATGAGGACGTGGTCCCGCTCGGGGTGGAGGCGCTGCAACGCCTGCAGGGTCAGGCAGAGGGCAGCTTTACCGGAAGATAAGAAGAAACAATACTTCTTGTCGAAATAGTTTTTTAGCTCTTCCCGGACCGATTGCTCGGAGAGGCTTTTGCTCATTGCCATTTTGCTGCTGGATAGTATTTCGGCAATTTGCAGTGGTGCTGCGGCCGGCGGCAGGGTTCGTCCTATGCGCATATCATCATCGTCCTCAGAGGCTGATGTACTTTCTCAGGACGGGGCCTGCGGTATTGGCCAGTGCCAGGGGCATTTTTTGCCAGAGTTTGGCTGCCGCTTCCCTGTTGGAGCCGGATGTTTTTTCTTCTTCAGGCCCGGCGCCCTTGAGTCGATGACAATACCAGGTGAGCGGTATGGGCATGCAGCCCCATTGCTTCTTGAAATGGTACGTCCCCTCCCCTTCCGTCGAGCGGCCGAAATCGAAGGTTTTCTTTCCGCTGTCGGCCGCGTATTTGAGAAAATTCCAATAGAGCAGCATATTTGGGGCCAGGTGATTGTATTGGCGAAGGGTTGATGCCCAAGGGATAGCGGTCTTTCCCTGTGTGGAAAGGATGAGGCCGGCTCCGATGCAGGTGTCCTGGTATGTTGCCATTCCAATGCGGGCCCGGTCTCCGTAGTTCTGGAGGATGCCTGCGAACAGCTTTTTGGCGTGCACGGGGGAGCCGAGATCTCGCATGTTTCTTGAGAACACCGTATAAAAAGAGTCAAGACCATCGGCTTTAGCCCAGTGGAATTGGACGCCATTTTTCTCCGCTTTTTTCACCTGGCTGCGCACTTTCGCCTTGAGGGACGCCAGCAGCGCATCCCCGGAAGACGGAAGGGCAAGCATCATTCTCACCTTGCCGGTCGGCAACTTGCCAAACCGGGCATCGTGGTCGCACCCGCTGTTTTCACCGCGGATCTCGAGTTTTTTAGCTTTTAGTTTGGAGGCGAGCACGCAGGCTTCATCGATCAGATGTTGTGTGATGGTCGGATCATCTGTCAAACAGCTGCCCACGTCGCAAAACGGCAGCGCTACCAGCTGATTCATCAAAAACGGCACCCGGAGATGGATAAGCGGCAGCCCGCCGACCATTTTCCCCTGTTTCCGGGCCATGAGATAGTAAGGCTTGTGCGCATAGGTACGGGCAACGGCAGCGCCCCAGGCAAAGAGGTGGTAAGGGGAAGCGTCCGGATGCGTGTCGAAAAAGGCGTCCCAGCTGTACTGATCGGCGGGCGCTGCCAGTGAGATGTCTAACGCCGTGCTCACGACTCAACCGGTTGTCGTTGCAGGTTTTGCGCTCGATCTGCTTGCAGATTCGCAGTGTGATCGTCCAAAAATTGTCGGCAGGTTAGAAAACGCTGTTTTGGGTTTGCGGACAGAAAGCGGGACAGTTTGTCTTTGGTCTTGCCGAGGTTGGTGTAGTGGCGAAATCGAAACGAGGCCTTGGCGTCAGCTACTCGCGGCTGACCGGCATCGATCTCCCATGGGTGCATGTAAAACACATAGGAGCTGTTTTGTTTTTGAATGCGAGACACCCCGAAAAGAAAGACAAAAAGTGGCAGGAGCCGGAAATAACCGCCGCCACCCCAGGGGACGACTCTTTTGCCGAAGGTGAGGTTGCTGACCGGGATCTCGTAAAACCCCGGGGCCATCTGGTAGATATGCCGGTCGCAATTGTCGGTTTCGGGGAGTTGGAGGGTGCCGTACCTGCCGTGCCCCTCGTAGGAGTTATAGCTGGAGTCGTAACGGTAACCGGCAGCCTGCACCATACCGAGTGTTTCGTTGGATACGGAGAAGCTGGGGGCCCGGTATCCCCATATCTCTTTGCCGATCATCTCCTCGAGGATCTTCCTGCTGCGCAGCAGATCTTCTTGCAGCCTATCGGCGGACATGCTGTAGCACAACTCATGATTGCAGCCGTGCGAAGCCACTTCGTGGCCACGACGGTCGATCTCTCGTATCAGATCCGGGCAGCGTTGAGCGATCCAGGCCAGTACAAAAAAGGTCGCTCTGACGTGGGGCTTAACGGTGTCGAACAGGTCGAGCAATGCATGGGTATTGGCCTCCACTCTCAGTTCGCGGGAGGCCCATGAGTCGTAAGAGATGTGTGCCTTGAAGTTTTCGACCTGGAACCAGTCTTCAACATCAATGGTCAGCAGGATCGTCTTGTCTGTTTGCATGAAATAATAGTATGGCAGCGTGGTATGTTAAGCAAGACGTCCAAACAACCATCAAACAACATTCAGCGTTGTAGATTTAGCCGGTGATTTTTCTTTGGCATAAACATAAACGACGGGGAATACAAGGAGCGGAGCGTGTCTGCTCACCAGCGAAGTAATTCACTTTCCCACGACAGGGTGAGCAGAATGCGATGATCATCGTATTCTTCATCAATCCGGTCAGATTCCTGTTTGGCAAAAGTGTAATCAACGCTCGCCGTGTAATACTGCATGAAGGTGTAGCCCAGCCCGATGTTTGCTTCGTAGCGGTCGTTGTGATAGGTTTCCAATTCGACACCATCAATCGCCTCGATGGTTTCATCTGGCGATTCAAGAGGTAACGCGATCAAATCTTCTCGATCTTCATAGAGATAGGAGAGGCTTCCCGTCATCGTCAGATATTGAGACAATCGATAACTGAAGGAGAAACGGCTCTCCCAATAATCGACCAGCCCTCGCTCGGAGGTCCCGTCAAAATCTTCGGTATCGTACCCTTTTTCCACGGCAACATTGAGATTACCACGCTGCAGCGCGTAGTTCCACTCGGCCAGTCCGGTTCCTTCCCAGGATTCGTTATCACCGCTGATGACATATGCAGGGCCGATGCCGATACTGGTGTAGGTCCCGGGTGAGTAATCCCTTCTCCAGGTAAACCGCACCTGATGGATATCGATATCCTCTTCTATCTCCGTCTCGTCGTACCGGGTGCCAATGAATGAATATGAGGCTGAGAGCGGATTGCGGGGGATCGAGTAGTTCCGAAGCTCCATCAACAGGCGATACTCATCGAGATCGCTGGTCGTTTCTATCGGCGCGGGTTCATCCTCGCCAACTGCAGCGATTTCCGTTGGTTGGAAATCACCTATGATATAGCGCAGATCGAGCAGTGTGCTCCAGCGCGGGTTAAAACGGTGCTCGTCAGCGAAGATGAATTCATAACGGTCGTAATCATCTACATCGGAAAAATCGTCGTCGTTGCGCAGGACGATATAGTTGAACCCGAGCCTGATCAAACTTTCCTGGCTGTAGGTGTGTTCCGAGAAGAGTTCAAGCGTGTTGCGCCAATACCGGGTCCGCCTCGTGTCCGGGGACAACTCCGGCAGTGTAGCGTCACCGGTTGCGGCAGCCTCCGGCGGTGCTGCGGGGTCGAGCACGTCACCGCTCGTTCGGTAGTAGTCGGAGCGCAGAATTTCGTTGGACACGCCGAGTTGCCAGGCCCGGGTAATATATCGATCAGCAACGACCCGGAAGCTGCCGTCAAAGTCGCTCTCCGATGCGTACAGATCATACCGCAGTTCCGGGCGAACATGGAATTCAAGATTATCCCGGGGGGTAGTACTGGTCAGAATGAAATAGGGAGAGAAGGCCAAGGCCTTATAATCGTCTTCTTCCCGTTCGATCCGTGATTCATCTATCTCGGTGTCGGGGTCGTCGAAATACGACTCATCACGCTCCTCATAGTCATAGGAGATGCTCACCCCGCCCGTTAGAATGTTGCTGCGGGCTTGGGAGAGTTGCGGGATGGCGAGCACCAAGGGAAGGGAGACGAGTGCGGCGATGACGGCTGTTTTCTGGATCTGCGCTACCATAGATATCATGAACCCCATGTTGTGTTAGTTGACGATGACGATGTCGCCGGAGCGGATGGTGATGTTTTTTTGCAGATTCTTCCCGGAGATGAAGTCGTCGTAATCAAATGACAGGGTGTTTCCCTTGAACAGGTCCTGTTCCGTTTCCTTGACTGTCTCCCTGACAATGGTGACCTCCCGGTTCGCCCATTCGGTAAAGCCGCCGCTGCGGGCAACGGCCTGGACGATGGTGAGGGGGTAGTCGAGGAAAAACACGCCTGGTGCGGTAACATTGCCCATCACGGTGTAGCGCAGACTATTGCTTTGCACGAGCGTCGTCGTGACGATGGGGTCTTCGTAAACCGTTGCATACAGCTGTTTCAGATAGTCGGCCAGCTGGGTCAGGGTGAGGCCGACCACCTCGACATCGCCGATATGGAGCAGGGAAACGCGCCCGTCCATCATGACCATCACACCGGCTCCACTGACGCGCGGCACATCGCCCGCTTCCGCCGGCCGTGCACCGCCAACCGCCGTCGACGGAGCCATGTCGCCTTCACCATAGACGCTGACGCTGATGATGTCGCCATGGCCGATCACGTATTCGTCCTGGCTCTGGCTTTGGCCCGTCTGCTCACCGAGGATTTGAGTGCGCAGCGATTGCTTCATCTCCGCGGTAGCCGGCACGTCCGCCGTCGATTGGGCGGAAAAAACAAAATGAGCACCGAGAAAAATGACCGTGCTCACGGCCGCCAGCATGAACAGTGCGGTTCTCATACCATCCTCCCCATCTGTTTGATCGATTTGCCTTATTTTGATTTACTAAGCACATTTTGTCAGGTTTGTCACCCTTAGAGGCAGTCGGTTGCCGAAAATGTGACCTGTCTATCCCGTTTTCACTTTTTTTCTGGTAAATGACCGTATTTTCACATAAGATTAGCCCCACTACAATCTGTTGGCCACCAGTTCACCCGAGCCGTTATCTTCATCACAGAAATCGGTTCATACTCCATTTCATCATCACTCTTATGCGACACACAAAAACACTCATTACACTGGCCATCTGCCTCGGTACCTGCCTGCTGCTGCTATCTTCCTGCTCATCCCCGGAAGACAAGAAAGAGCGACACTACCTCCGGGCTCTGGAATACATCAAGACGGATGAACCGAAGGCCGCTATCATCGAACTGCGCAATGCCATCCAGATCGACCCCGAATTTGCCAATGCCCGGTATCAGCTGGGGCTTCTCCATCTCGAACAGGGAGACGGGCAAAATGCGTTCAATGAACTGGTCCGGGCCGCAGACCTGGATCGAAACAATCTCGACGCCTCCATGAAGGCGGCGGAAATGTATCTGCTGGCACGCAATCCGGAGGAAAGCAGAAAATTTGTCGAGCGCATCCTGGAGCGGGATGCCAACCACACCAATGGCCTGGCCCTGCTGGCGCATCTTGAGCTGATCGACGGGAAGCCGGAGATGGCCAAAGAGACGCTTGAAAGGCTTGGCGACGCGGTGGATCGTTCGGGACGGCTTCTCAATCTCAAAGGGCGCGTTTTTGCAGCCGGAAAAGAATTTGACGATGCCGAGCAGGCCTTTAAACAGGCAATTGAACTGGAACCCGATAACTTCAGCCACTATCAGGCATTGCTGTTATTCTACCAGAGCCGGCAGGATGTCGATAACATCAAGAAAACCCTCGACACCCTGGCGACGAAATTTCCCGACAACCCGCAAACCTACCTGTTGCTTGCCGGGCGCTATCGCGCTGAAGGCAACCGCGAGCAAACAGAGGCCGCGCTCAGAAAAGCGATCGAGGTTGATCCGGAGACAGTGGGACACCGCCTGACTCTGAGCAATTTCTATCGTGAATCAGGGGCGCTTGCGGATGCGGAGAGCGCGCTGCAATCTGCCATGGAAGATTTTCCAGGTAACAGAGTGGTGCAGGCGCAGCTTGCCGAACTCTTCTTCGAGCAAGGAAAAGTTACAGAAGCACAGGAACTGACGGATGCAATCCTGGAAGCTGAGCCGGGGCAACGCGAAGCGAAATTGCTCAGAGCGCGGCAGCTTCTCCATGACGGCAAAGCGAGTGAGAGCATCGAATTGTTGAACCAACTCACCAAGGATTACGCCAATTGGGCGGAACCGTTCTTTTTCCTCGGACTAGCGCACTTCAGCCGCGGTTCCATGGACTTTGCCATGCAGGAACTCGGCAACGCCATCAAAATTAACGATAACGAGGCAAAATATCACCAGCTGCTGGCCCAGGTGTACCTGAGCCAGGGTTACTATGAGGATGCCGCCAAAGAGGCGACTGCTGCGCTGCGCATCGATCCGCGCAGCAGCCGTACAGCGCTCCTTCTCGGCCAGGCCTATGTCGGCGGCAAGCAGTATGAAAAAGCCGTTGAGCTGCTGACCAGGATGAACGAGAAGATGCCGGACAATCCCGAGATCATGCTGAATCTGGCTCTCGGCTATGTCGGCGCAGAAGAGAAAACGAAAGCAGAGCAGCTGCTGGAACAACTTCTGACCATTCGTCCGGGCATGGATCGCGCCGTCTTGCTACTGATCGGCCTGAGGTATCCAGGCGATCCGGAAGGCGCTGCAGCGTTTATTCAAGAACAGATCGACAGAACGCCGGACAGCAGTTCCTTGTATCTGATTTTGGCAGACCTGCTCGAGCGTCAAAAGCTCTATGAGCAGAGTCTTGCTGCTCTGAAGCAGACCCAAGAACTGGATCCGGACAACAGCCGGGCCTTTCTCTCTTCGGCTCGCCTGCTCGCCAAGATGGGGCGAACGGATGAGGCACTGAGCAGCTATCGCGGGCTGGTTGAACGCCAGCCAAACTCGATTCCCGGGCTCATGGGCCTTGCCACAGTACTGCAAGCAGCCGGCAATACTCAGGAGGCACAGGAGTATTACCAAAAAATTCTGGCTATCAAGGCCGATTATGCGCCGGCTGCCAATAACCTCGCGTTTCTGATCGCATCCGAACCAAGCGGCGACCTGGGTGAAGCGCTGCGCCTGGCGATGCTGGCCAAACGGGCACATCCGGATGACCCGTACATCGCCGACACCCTGGGCTGGGTACACTACCAGAGAAAAAACTACTCACTGGCCATCACCCAGTTCGAACAGGCACTGCTCACCCTGCCGGCTGAACCGACGGTCACCTACCACCTGGCACGAGCTTATGCCGGTGATGAAAAGGCAGAAAAGGCAGTCGCTTTGCTGGAAACACTTCTTGGCACGGATAAAGATTTTCCTCAAAAATCCGAATCGCAGGCGCTCTTGTCCGAACTAAAGGCAGGAGTGAGCAACAAGTGACGAGCTGTCACCACTGAGCGACAACGTCCCCTTTCCCAGAGGAGATGGCAGGGGACAATCAGTGTGAGCAAAGCAGCGCGGCCGGACTACCATCGTTTTGCCGCGTTACTTCCCCCTTCGGGAGTTGTATCAAATTGGCGACACCACCCGATACTCACCGAAGTACACCTTCCACACCCCATCCTACTATTTTGATGTAACATCTTTTAATTAATGATTAAACCTGAAGCTGGTTCGGAACCACCCGCTGATGAGGTTTTTGATCAGCCGTTAAGGATGTGTACAAAAAACTACTCATCAAACTGATATTAAAGGGGAAAAAAGAAATAATACAGGCCAGGAATGCTTTCGCTAAACAGCGACACGTGGGGTAAGGGGCATCACGGAAACGACGTTTCTGCAAACACGGTTTGCATTTTGTTGGTTTTACACTTAAATCAATAATTCAAATATTTTAAAAGATATTATCTCGTCGGAAACCATGTTTCTTTCAGAGGTTCTCATCTTTTTTTAGTGACAACAAAGGTTACAAAACCGGCTTTTTGCCCACCCTTCTTGCCGACCAATCCCAGCCGATTGCTACAACTGTCTGTACTAAATGGGTTTATTATCGGTGGCATGCATATTGCTTCACTGTTCGCGAACCACAAGATTAACCTGTTGAACACCTGATTGAAGCCTTATGAAAAGTCACATTGCTGCACAGAAAACCTCGTACAGAAACACCTTTGCCCTCCTGGTCGCGTTTGCTCTTCTCCTCGTGCCGGTTCTTGCCGGCGCCATGATCAAAGATCACACCATTCAGATCGAGTTCATTTTTGACTACCAGGCAATCACCGATAAAACAGTGACCGGTTATCGTTTGTACAAAGATGGGGAGTTGGTCTGCGAGACCTCTTCACCTGATGCACAATATTTCGATTGCGTCGTGACCAGCAGCACCGGTGTGTTCGATTTCACGCTCACAGCTCGCTATGATAACGGTACCGAAAGCCCGCAGTCAGCCCCCTTTCCCCTCACCATCCTCGATGAGACATCGCCTGTCCTCGCCCTCCTTGCCCTCACCGGCCAGTTGCCCGACGGGATTGAAGGACTCGGAGCCGTGGCCGGCAATTCTGCCGTTGATCTGGCTGATGTCATTCATCTCTTACGGCAAAGCAGCGTACAATAGCACGGGCACAAGACAAGTCGTAATCGATGATGGCCCCGGCGTTGATTTCTTGCCGTGTGCTCGCTTTTTTTCCTTCCTCAATATGACTTCAATATGACTGCTGATAGTAGCCGTATCCTTTCATAAGAGAGCGCTCGACGATATTGGTCGTATAGGCATTGAAGACGACGCCAATCATCCGCTCTTCGCCAACGGTATCCAGCATCATTTGAATTTGCGGTTTGCCGGCCCCGCCGGAACGGACAACGAGCAACACGCCGTCGACCTGCCTCGATAGAACGGTTGCCTCGGATGCGACGTAAAACGGTGGACTGTCAAAGATGATCAGGCGATCATCGTAGCGTGTTGCGAGTTCTTCCACCAGACTGCTCATTTTGGCCGAGCTGAGCAATTCAGCAGGGTTTACCGGCGGATCGCCACTGGGCAGGATGGAGAGTTTATCGACCGATGTACGGACGATCAACTCACTGAGGTCAATGTCGTCCCTGAGGTAGTCAGCCAAGCCGGGGCTATTGTTCAGACCAAACATCGGTGCCAACGAGGGGCGACGGAGATCACAATCGACCAATAACGCGTACTGGTCCATTCCCTGCGCCAGCGTGATGCCGAGGTTGGCCGTGACGAAACTTTTGCCCTCTTTTGGAATGGCTGACGTTACCATGATCGTTTTCGGCACTTTTTTCCCTTCAAGGGGGTGCAGAATATGGGAACGCAGTGTTTTGAAAATCTCGGGGATATATGCGTCGTTGTTCACCGCTTTGAAAAGACGCTCATCCCATTTCCCGCTGTTATCGTTTGAGCGGACCAGCTTTTTACGAGGAGCCGGCGCAGCCCGTTCAACAGGTTTTGCGCTGCGGTTCTTCTGCTGCTCGCCTTGGCTCGGTTTTTGTTTTTCGGTGCCCTCCGTGCCATAACCCGCTTTTTCAAGGACATCCGCTAATTTCCCCATAACTCCTCTCTGTATCTGTAAAAATCATGTGGATCACCTGGTGATCAAATCAAGGCCCGGCTCGACCCACCCCAAGAAGTAGAGCCCGGCACCGGCAATAGTCAAGGTCAGCAGGATCAAAAGAACGGGGAGATATCTCGAGTGGTTGCTCCTCGTTCCTCCCACGCCGGCGCTGCTGTCTACCGCTTCTGCTGCCTCTCCTGAAATCGTCAGGCTTGTTTCACCTGGCAATTTGATATCCTGCAGGCATTCTTCAATGATGTCCCGGTCTATGTGATTGATGCCTTTGGCAAAGCCGCTAATCAACGCGTGATCACAAATGATGTTGATCAAACGTGGATTGCCGCTGCTCGCCTGATGAATACAATCTATTGCCTGGTCGGTAAACAATGCCGGATTTGCGGCACCTGCCTCGTTGAGCCGAAATGCTATATAGTGCGCTGTGTCTTCCCGCTCGAGTTCCTTGAGATGATACTTGATACCGATCCGTTGCCGCAGTGGCCGCAATCTTGGATGAGCAAGCGTTTCCTGAAGTTCAGGCTGGCCGATGAGAAAGATGCTGAGCACATTGCGGGCGCCTGCTTGGTTGGACAACAAGCGCACCTCTTCCATGAGGTCCAACGGAACCACTTGAGCCTCATCGATGATTATCAGTATTTTCTCCTTTCGTTGATGAACTTTTTCCAGGAGTTGTGAAAATTTCAGGATAAAATCACCTTTGTTACCCGAATAATGCAGGTTAAGCTTTTTGGCCACGTAGTGAAGAAATTCCCGGCGGTTCAAGGTCGGGTTGGTCAGGTAACAGACGCGAACCTTCGTCTTGAGCATTTTGAGTAGGCTATTGACCAGCGTCGTCTTACCGGTACCGATGCCGCCGGTCAACATCACGAACCCTTTATTGGAAATAATCCCGTAACGAAGGGTAGCAAGCGCCTCCCGATGCGCATCGCTCATATAAACCAGCTCACTGGTGGGAGTCAGCTCGAACGGTTTATTTCGAATAGCGTAAAATGTTCGATACATTGCTCTAATGACCGCCTGAGAAAGAGGACAGGAACAGTATCATCCCGTTACACGATGATATGACCCTGTTTCCAGGTATAAAGGATAACAGCAACGATGGCTGCCCCGTAGACGACGAAGAATAGAGCCCCGGCGATACTCCACAGGTGCTCTCTTCTCGTCTCTTTCTTTAAAGGGAGATAGGGTATCGAGCAAATGACTTCCTGTTGAAACAGGTTCTCGAAATCAGCCGGACTGCGCAGAGACGTATCGAGCATGTTGAGGCCAAAGGCCAGCACTCCGCCGACGCCGGCACCGGCCAACAACGCGAGCGCCATGATTTTTACAAATACGGGGCTGACCGGCTTTTCCGGAACTCGCGCCGAATCCTCTATTCTGAACTGGCTGCCCTTCTGCTTCCTCTCCAGATTGAGTGATGATTGAGCCTGCAGGTTTTGCGAGACCAGTTCATCATAGTGTCTCCGCAATTCAGCATACTCTCTCGTCAACGCCGACCACTCGGCTTCCCGTTCCGGAACGGCTGCAATCCACTGCTCATACTGTTCAATGGCAGCCTTCAGTTCGATCCTTTCTTTGTTGAGCTCCTCGATATTGAGACCGATGTCTTTCAGCTGGATCTGCAGGTCGAACAATTCCTGATCAAATTGCCGGCCGCCGCTCGGCTGGCTTTGCGGGGCACTCACCGTGCTGTCTGCTGCCCCATCCACACCTTGTTCAATGGACTGCTCGAGCGAGCTGATTTCCCGGCGAATCTGTTTAACTTCAGGATGACGTTCGGTATACCTGCCGAGCAGCTGCTGGAGGGTCGCCTGCAACCGCGCAAGCCGCTCCTGCTGGGTTTCCGGCTGCGCAGTTACCGGCGTCTGTGGTTGCAACTGGTTTTGCCTGAGCCGGGCATTTTCCGCCAAGAGCTGCCGGCGAACATTGATCTGTTCCTGGAGCATGACCCTGGTCCGCTCCAGGTCCTGGATGGAATCCTGCCGGCCTTGGTATTGTTCCTGCAGTGAATTCAACCTGGTCAGGTTCCCTTCCCGCTGTTCCGGCATTTCATTGAAGTGCGCGAGTTTATAGTCACGCATCTTCGCCTCCAACTGGTCGAGCATTTCTTTGGCCATATTCAGCTCGTCCTGGGTGTACAAAGAGGTTTCTTGAGCACGTTCTTCGCGATACTGCAGGTTCTCCTCGATAAAGCGGGCGGCCAGTGAGTTCGTGACCAAGGCTACCTGCGAGGGGTTCCTGCCACTGAATGAAATGCTGAACGTGTCGTCACGGCCGGACCTCTGGACGTTGATGTTCTGTCGCAATGCCTGTACCTGCGCTTCCACAGATGGAGGGTTTTCCGATTCTTTGAACAAGCCGAGATCGGCAATGATTTTTTCCAGAGACGATCTGCTGAGAATTATCTGGGTCGTCGTGTTCACCGTTTCTTGAATACGTGAGACGACATCGGGCGACATTTCAGATGGGTTGATTCGTTGCTGCTGATAACTCAGCAAGGCCGTGCTCTGAAAAATTTTGGGTTGGGTCAGATAATAGGCAAGACCAAGAGATACCCCCAACAAGGTGCAAAAAAGTATCAAGGCTTTCCGGCGAAGGGCTACATCAACCAAGCGCCGTATCTGTTGCATCTGATCATTTTCCATAAAGTGCGCCTATCAATGAAATCACAAGAACCGGTACATCGCTTATGAAGGTGGTCGAAGGTGGTCGCAACGGTGAACGCTCCGTTTTATCTCTCACACGACGCCGCTGATTACACGTAGCTGATGAGAGACAAGAAGAAATCGTGAAAGTTGGCATCATGCACTCACCTAGCCTCTTCGACCGCCGTGTTCTTTCTCATATCGTTACAAGAGTATATAGATTTTTCCGGCCAGGGCAAGAAGCCTGTTGAAGATGATTGCCAAGCGAATCGACGGGCTGCCCGTTCCTGCCAAATTTGGCCTCAAAATTCAGCTTAAGCTATTGATAACAGATAAGCTCTCTTCACGAAAAATCACCCCTGTTGCCCCGATAATTAACGGGAGCATATCTGAGAGGTGTCGAGTTGGCATGCTTCTCACCGCAGGCCTAGTTAATCAAAAAAAACAGAAGATTAAAAGACTATTTAAAATCAGCTCATTACTGTCGGCAAAAAGAAACATTGCGGACTGATTTTTCCAAAAAAGCGGAAAATAGGTATTTCTACCTATTTCATTTATCCCATCGATGCATTATTTTTATCCCAACGTACACGGCGATTGGCGATTGGATCTTCTCGTAGCACACCAGCAACAGGTTCGTACCATGCAGACTGACACCGAGCGACTAGCCGGCAATCAGAGGGCATTGCTTTTGGCCATGCCGGAAATGGTTCTTCTGGTTAACAGCAACGGAACCATTGAATTTATGAATCAAAGCGCCCTCAAGTTCTTTGGGGGCCTGCAGGAAAATGCAGACGAAAATTCACCACACAAACGCACACTTCACCCGGATTTACTTGAAATCGTCCAGGACTCAGTTGGACAGGAAGGCAAGCCAAACCTTGGCACCAGCACCATCAACGGATTTCACCTCGAATATAGCATTGCCCCTTTTTCCGGTTACAAGGGCGATAAGCTCTTTTGGATAATCATCAAAAATCTGACGGAAGAAAAAAAATACCAAAAAGAGTTGACTCGATTTCACCAAAATATCGAGTCGATACTCGTCAATAAAATCAGTGAGTTGAAAGAGAGTGAACGCGTACGAAAAAATCTTTCAAGCCAGCTTGATACCCTCAAAAACCACTTCGAACACCACCCTTCCCGGGGGGTCATGGTCGGCTCGAGCGATGCATTGCGCCGGGTACGGGACACCGTCTTTCAAATTGCAAAAACCGATACGACGGTACTGATCACCGGCGAGTCCGGGACCGGTAAAGAACTGGTCGTCAACATGATCCATGGGACCAGCAAGCGAAAAGACAAACCGCTACTGAAAATCAATTGCAATGCGATAAATGACTCATTGCTCGAGAGTGATCTGTTCGGTTATGAAAAAGGCGCTTTTACCGGTGCCGATTCGCGTCGAAAGGGGAAGTTTGAAGTGGTTGACGGCGGGACCATTTTTCTCGATGAGATCGGCGATATCAGCCCTCGCATGCAAGCCGCTTTGTTGAGAGTACTGCAGGATGGGCAAATCATTCGCGTTGGCGGTAATGCACCAATCAAAACCGATGTCAGAATTCTGGCCGCCACCAATGTCGATCTTTCCGAAGCGGTCCAGCAGGGATCTTTTCGCTTAGACCTCTTCTATCGACTCAGTATCATTAATATTAATATTTCGCCATTGCGAGAGCGAAGAGAAGACATCCTGGATCTGGCTTTTCACTTCCTCAACAAATACTGTGATGCGTTCAACAAGAAAATAGATTTGATCGCCGAGCCCATATCGCAAAAACTGCTCAATCACGACTGGCCCGGTAATGTACGTGAACTTGAGAACGTTATCCAACGAGCGGTGTTGATGAGCAAGGAGAACATGCTGTCCGGCCAGGATATCGTTTTCGACAATACGGCACACAGCCAGCAGAACTGCACCGTTTCATCCATACTTGAAGGATTCAACGGGACTTCTCTGAAGGGCATCGTCTCGCAGATCGAAAAAGAGATAATCCTGCACAAACTGGAAAAGTTCCAGGGCAATGTGGCGATGGCCGCAGATGTTCTTCAGATTGGCAAAACAGCACTCTACGAAAAGATGAAACGCTACGATATCTCCCCGAAAACGTTGCGTTCAAATTAGTCTTTTCAGCAACACTTCCAAAGATCGCCGGTTGCCTCTCTCTTTGTTTTACGATTGGAAGCAAGAGCCGGCTTGTTTCAAAAAATATGGTCTTCTGCTTGCCTGCCTAACCTAATAATTGACTATAAGGTTCCCAGATCATTCGGTTTGTCTGTCTCCAAACAGTGACACCCTCTCTCCTTTTTTCCTGAATTGCGGATTTTTTTTTCAGATGTCCTTCATAAAGTAGGTTTTTCATCGTATAATAAGACTTCCCCGTGAGCAATCTTGACGCTCGCCTGATATCGCCTCCAGGACTTCGGGGCTTGAGAGGTTGGTCATGCAGATAGAAGACATCAGCAGGCTCTCCAAAAATCAGCAATCATTGCTCCAGGCAATGGACGAAATGATCTTGCTGATAAGCAGTGAAGGTAAGATCGAGTACATGAACCCGAGTGCTCGCATTTTTTTTGGTGATCTGCAAAACGAATCCACTGCCGAAGATTCAGAGACTCTCCGTCTCTGTCGCCGCCTTCGCAAGCTCACGCTATCATCCCAAAGAAACAGCACTTCTCCCCGCACAAGAAATTGCACCGTCAATGGCTGTGATCTGGAGTGCAGGATTGCACCATTTATCGGCTATGCTGGCGACAAGCTCTCTTGGCTCGTCTTCAAGAACCTGACCAACGAAAAAAAATACCAGCAAGAACTCGGGAGATTCCAGCAAAACCTTGAATCAATCCTCATCCACAAAATAGATGAACTCAAAGAAAGTGAACGCATACGAAAAAGCCTTCTCCATCAAGTAAAAAATTTTAAAGAGTATCTGCAGCAAAGCAGATCGCAAGGAGCAGTAGGATTAGTGGGAACAAGTTCGGTGATACAAAAACTGCGGGAGATGATCCTCCAGATAGCCAAAACCGACTCTACCGTTCTGATCACCGGGGAATCGGGGACGGGAAAAGAAGTGGTTGTGGACATGATTCATGAAACCAGCAGTCGGAAAAATCGACCACTTCTCAAAATAAATTGCACTGCCATCAATGATTCCCTTCTGGAAAGCGATCTTTTCGGCTACGAAAAAGGAGCTTTTACCGGTGCCCAAGGAAGAAAAATAGGAAAGTTTGAAGTCGTCGACGGGGGCACTCTTTTCCTTGATGAAATCGGTGATATCAGCCCACGCATGCAGGCGGCCCTTTTGCGAGTATTGGAAACGGGCGAAGTGATTCGTGTTGGCGGCAACCTGCCGATCAAAGTTAATGTCAGGGTGATCGCTGCCACAAACCTCGACCTTGCTCAAGCAATCAAACAAGGTTCATTTCGTCTTGATCTTTTCTATCGGCTCAACGTTCTCAACATCTCGCTGCCTCCTTTGCGCGAACGCAAGGAGGATATTCCTGATCTCGTTTCTCATTTTCTGGAAAGATATTGCCGTGTTTTTAAAAAGGACATCGAAACTATTTCCGCTGCAGCCGTAGAGAAACTTGTACAACATGAATGGCCGGGTAATGTCCGGGAACTTGACAATGCTGTGCAACGGGCTGTGTTACTGAGCAAAAATGAAATCCTGTCCAAAGATGATATCATTTTTGATGCAGGAGGACGAGACGCCTCTTCACAAATACCGGTCTCGCTGTCGAGCATCGCTCATAACGGGTCATCATTGAAGGGAATGATCGCTGATTTTGAGAAAGAGGTATTGTTGAACAAACTCGACACATACCACGGAAATGTGTTGCAACTGGCACAAGACCTACAAATCGGCAAGACCGCATTATACGAGAAGTTGAAGCATCACAAAATCAGACCGAGAAGTCTTCGGTAACAGCCTAGCCCAACCGTCACAAGCGCTCACTTCTTTCCAAGAATCCGGAACAAAAAAAAGGGACCGTCCCTTTTTTAAGGGCTGTCCCTAAATATTGTGTTGCTGTAGAGCGTTGATCAGGTTTTTTTTCTCCGTCGTGCAAGACCCGCCAAACCGGCTAGACCGGTACCGAACAACAACATCGTTGCCGGTTCAGGGACTGGGGCAGGGCTATCTGTTGCGACGGTAAGATGAGAGATTGTTGGTATATTATTTCCATTTTGGGTCAGTAAATGTCCACTGGTCCACGTTCCATCCGGCTCAGAAGGGTCCACAAAGTATAAAGCGTAATCAGTCGCTCCCTTTACTGAATAGAAGCTGACATTATAGGCAGGGTCCGTTCCACTGGTACTCCAATTACCTGATTTTTTATCATCACTATACGTTACTGATAGCGAGCCATTTGTCTGGTCAGGTGCATCAACCTTTATAAAGTCGTATGAACTTTCGGTTCCGAGGTAATAGTTGAGCAGTCGCGTCAAACCTTCTTCACTATTGTTCTTTTCCGATGTGATTGTGCCGAGATAATATCCGGTAAAGTTGTCACCGGTATACCCCCCGTAAGTACTGTCCCAACTATCACCTATCTGCTTTTGATTTGTTACCGTGTACGAGAAACCATCTGTTGTAGTGAATGTATAGGCAGTACCAACAACAGAGTCATCCGTAATAAAAGGTAACGCAAAGGCATGAGTACCCATTAACAGCATTACCACTACTATACTGAAAAATGCCTTTTTCATAATATTCATTTCTTCACCTTTCTGGTATTTCCTTGTTTTCCTTTGCTGCATTTTCTCGAGCGGCGCTTGAGATTAAGTAAGGGGATTTTTTTTACTTGTACCTTTAGCACTGCAAATGTTGTACCAAATAAAAAGCTCTGCCTGTCCAGCCAAATATACAATTTATTATGTCGATTATATAGAATATTTTAATTGTCATGGTGATCGCCAAAAGCGGCTGACTGCGGATTTTAAAGGAATTAGACAGGATTTTTCCGGATATCCGAAATCATTTTCCCGAAATCGGATTTTCCTGTGGCACATAATTGCAGAAGCAGGGAGGAGAAGAACTGCAAGAAAAAGATAAAAAAACAGTCCCTTTTAAAAGGGACTGTCTGATGAGCATTTGGCTATTGAAGCGTGTTGGTCAGGCTTTTTTCCTCCGTCGCGCAAGACCCGCCAATCCGGCTAAGCCGGTACCGAACAACAGCATCGTTGCCGGTTCGGGGACTGGGGCTGCGTTGGCAAAGCCGGCGACGGAAAATTCGTTGTTAACGAAATTTCGGGCACTAAAAACGGCCTTGCTGACGACGAAGCTCTGTCCAAATTCAAAAAGTTGTTCACCATTGGCTTGGTGGGAATCGTTTCCGAAAAAGGTGAAGGATTGAAGAAACGTATCGTTACCACCGTAGAGATGGATGTACCCTTGCTCTCCTCGAGATTGATTGCCATCCCTTGACGCAAACAAGTCAGTTATGGCCACAGCACGCAGGACATAAGGAGTGTTAAATAATATTTGCAAGGACTCTAAGGCGTCAATTTCATCGGGTTCGCCACCTCTGATTCCGAACCCATCTGTCGTGTCCTGATAAAGCAATGATCTTCCCGAATGTGCTAGAGCGGTAATGTCACCTATCGTCCACGTCGCCTGATAATCGGCAGCATGCCATGCATTGTCTCGGAAATCGATATCCATATTTATCGGCAGCGCCTGAGCAGTACTTGCCAAGATCAAGATCGCTGCTGGCAGGAAACACATTGTCTTTCTATTCATTTCACCACCTCTCCGGTACTCGATTGTCTCCCTCGTCGTACCCTTATGTCTGGCGCTCTTAAGCTAAAGGGAACGTTCTCATGCGCCTTTATCCAATTGTAATCATACTTTGTGGTATAACAAGAAAGACAAGGGGGCAAAAGTGATAATAATTATTTATCTTAAGGAGAGTAGAAACGAGTCTTCGCAAAAGATCTGTTTGGCATCTCAGGCATATTGTCAGGACTGACAGCTGCCAAACACCAAGCAGTTTGCTGAAAGTCAAACCTTAGAGCCATTTGCAAAACAATCTTT
>NPIE01000593.1_pt1 | contig 19176 bp, 18 predicted proteins | sample 8637661 | NCBI WGS metagenome assembly NPIE01 (sample SAMN07420842, study PRJNA396082) | bioreactor metagenome | isolation source: sample BA12 brine-fed electro-methanogenic bioreactor BA | place: Japan: Kochi | collected 2016-12-09
TGGCAGCCCTTTTTCTGGTGCCTTACTACCTGCTGCGGGGTGCGACCCGTGGAAAAGTGCGTCGGGGGCTGGGACAGAGATTAGGCCTGTTTGCTCCCGCCCAACTGCAGGTTCTGCGCGGGCGCGAAGTCATATGGATTCATGCCGTGTCTGTGGGGGAGACACGTGCCGCCATTCCTTTAATCAAGGCTCTCCACAAGACCTACCCGGATTATGCCCTGCTGCTGACCAATGTGACGGAGACCGGTCACGATATCGCCCGTGATCTTGCGGAACTCGATCTCTGTCTTTTTTTCCCTTTTGATTTTTCCTTTGTCATTCGGCGGGTTCTGACTAAAATCGATCCTCGCTTGATCGTTATCGTCGAAACGGAAATCTGGCCGAACCTGATCCGTTTTGCACGGCAGCGCAACATCCCGGTCGTGCTGGTCAACGGGCGGATCTCTGATCGTTCTTTCCCCCGTTATATGTTCGGACGATATCTGCTGAGGCCGATTCTGCAGCAATTCAATGCCCTTGGCATGCAAACCGAACTGGACGCCGAACGTATCCGTGCCATGGGAGCTTTGCCCGAGCAGGTTGTCGTTACAGGAAATCTTAAGTTTGATCTGCAGGCATCACTGCCGGGGAAGGATGAACTCGACCAGCTACGTGTGGACTTTTGCATTGATGAGCAGATTCCGGTCTGGGTGGCCGGCAGCACGCATGCCGGTGAGGAACAGATCATCGTTGACACCTACCAGAGATTGATTGATCAGGGAAGACGCCTGGTGCTGGTTCTGGTCCCCCGGCACCCCGAACGCTGCAAATCGGTCGCTGAAATGCTTCAGGCCAAGGGGCTGCCGATGGTGATGCGCAGCGCCATTGATCAACGCTCGGAATTGCTGCGCCCCGGTGAAATCCTGCTCGTTGATACCGTTGGAGAAATGCTTAAACTCTATGCTTTATCTGACATCGTCTTTGTCGGAGGAAGTCTGCGCAATGTGGGCGGACACAACATCCTTGAAGGATGCCTTCTGAAAAAACCGGTATTGTTCGGCCCACATATGCATAATTTCAAAGAAATATCCCGTCTTGTTCTCGATGCCGGCGGCGGCATGATGGTCGATGATGCAGATGATCTCCATAATGCAATGGAGAGATTGCTTGATCGACCGCAGGAGCGCACGTCCATGGGAAAAAAGGGCTACGGGCTGCTTTCGCGTAATGCCGGTGCGACCGAACGCACTCTGGAGCTGATTCGGACGGCGCAAGGGTAGGGGATGGAGCCTGTCTTACGCCTGCATCGCCGTCTCGCTTACCATGGGCCCAAAACCCGGTCTGAACGCCTGCTGTTTATCGTACTGAAACCCTTCAGTGTTCTGTATGGGCTGATCGGACTTCTCCGTGTATGGTTTTACCGCACCGGAGTGTTCAAGGTCTACCGTGCACCGGTGCCGGTGATTTCGGTGGGCAACCTGTCCGTGGGAGGGACGGGGAAGACGCCCGCGGTCGATTACCTTCTCAAACTTTTTTCTGCGGAAGGTATCCCCGTTGCCTGTGTCAGCAGAGGATATGGCGGGCAGGGTATTGAAGGCGTCGGGGTGGTCTGCCGTGGCAACGGACCCCTTCTGGAGCCTTCGGAGTGCGGCGACGAACCTTATCTGCTGGCCCGGCGCAATCCTTCGGCAATGGTCCTGGTGTCCCGCCGCCGTCGTGACGGTGTCCGCAGGGCGGTTGAAGAATTCGGTGCGAAGATTGTCGTACTTGACGATGGGTTTCAGCATCTGGCGGTGGCCCGTGATCTGGATATTGTTTTAATCGACGGGCGCAACCCCCTGGGCAATGCCTGTCCTGTCCCCGCCGGTCCTTTGCGGGAATTTCCTTCTGCTTTGCGTCGCGGCGATCTCTTTCTTGCGACACGCTGCAGTAACGCCGATCTTTCTCTCCCTCAAGTCGATAGCAAGGTGTGGCGTTCTTGTCATGTGCTGGACAATGTGGGAATATCCCTTGACGGAGAACGCGCCTCTTTAAAGGAACTGGCAGGAAAGAAAGGGGTCGCATTTGCAGGAATCGCAGATCCCGCTGCATTTTTCGAACAGCTTGAGCAGGTTGGTTTAGAGTTGAGTGACCGGATTTTCCTGCCCGATCATGAAAGTTATGATCCCCAGACACTGAAGCGACTGCAGCATGCGGGTCAGCATGCCGATTTCTTGATAACCACTGAAAAAGATGGTGTTAAATTGCAGGGGCAGAAATTCCCTGGTCCCTGCTATCAGGTTCCGATGACTCTTCAGATCGAAGATGAACAGAATTTTCGCCAGACACTGCAAAAGAAGCTACAGCATAAAAGGAGCCTTGCATGATACTGAAACCCGAGTTGCTTGAAATTCTTGCCTGCCCTCAGTGTAAGGGCGAGATCCGTCTTGATGAAGAGCGCAAAGGCATCGTATGCGAGAAGTGCCGGCTGGTCTTTCCGGTGCAGGATGGTATCCCGGTGATGTTGATTGATGAGGCTGAGAGCTTTTAGGAGCGCGGGACGAGGAAGGCATAAGGCGTGAGAGGTTGTGTTGAAAAAGATTGATCCGGCACAAGTTGAAAAGATCATGATCCGGATGACCAACTGGGTTGGCGATGCGGTAATGACCACCCCGGCGCTGAGTTACGTTCGGGCAACCTTTCCTGATTCCGAGATCGTGGTGGTTGCCAACCCGCTGGTGGCGGAGTTGTTTCAATATCATCCGGATTGCGACCGGGTCCTTGTTTTCGACAAGAAGAAAGAGCATCAGGGGGTCGCTGGTTTCAACAGGTTCCGTGCACAGCTGCGCCAAGAGCATTTCGACCTCGCAATTCTTTTTCAAAATGCCATCGAAGCAGCGTTCATGGCGGCATGTGCCCTGATTCCCCGGCGAGCCGGTTATAAGACTGACGGCCGCGGCTGGCTGCTGAATTATGGTGTGCCCACCGCAGACCGCAAGCACGGACTGCATCACACCGAATACTACCTGAAAATGGTACGTGAACTGGGCCTCTCCGGAGGTGCAGATTGCCTTAAGCTGGCCCTGACTGATGATGAGCAGCAATGGGCGTCCCAGCAGATGTCCGGCGATCGTTGGGTTGCCATCAATCCCGGCGCTGCCTATGGTTCCGCCAAGCGTTGGATACCGGAACGTTTTGCGGCAGTGGCCGACAATCTGGCTGAAAATCACCAGGTTCAGATCATTCTGACTGGCGGACCGGGAGAGCGCGAAATCGGTGCGGATATTGAGCACAGCATGCACAGCCGACCACTCAATCTGATCGGCCAAACCTCAGTGCGGCAGATGATGGCGATTCTTTCCCGCTGCCGGTTGATGGTCACAAATGACTCCGGTCCCATGCATGTGGCAGCCGCTTTCGGCGTGCCGATTGTCGCGGTTTTCGGTCCGACTGATCACCGGACAACGTCTCCGCATGTCCAGACCTGCCGTATCATCCGCAGTGATGCGGATTGCGCCCCCTGTATGCTGCGGCAATGCCCAACTGACCATCGCTGCATGGAGGCCGTGACGGTCAATGATGTCGTGACCGCGGCGGATGATTTGTTTGAGGAACAGTCGTGAAGGTCCTGATTGTCAAAACCAGCGCGCTGGGGGATGTGGTTCATGCGCTGCCTGTATTGTCATGGCTTAAAAGCGCCGATCCTGATATGCAGATCGGCTGGCTGGTTGAGAAATCTTTTGCACCGCTGCTTGAAGGGCACCCTCTGATTGAAAAAATTCACCCAATCGATACCAAATCCTGGCGCAAGGAGGGCAGGATTGAAGGACTGCATGGCTTGTACCGGACGCTGGCTGCCCTGAGGGCCGAGCATTACGATGTTGCCCTTGATCTGCAAGGAAACAGTAAAAGCGGAGTTTTTACGATTTTTTCAGGCGCACCCCGTCGATTCGGTTTTGATCGTAAGGCCGTCCGCGAGTGGCCCAATCTTCTGGCGACCAATCACAAGGTCGCTCTGGGTGATGAAGATCACCATATCAGCGCGCGTTCCCTGGCTGTCGCAAAAGGAGCATTCCCCTCTGGCTATGAAGCCCCTCCCGCCGGCCCTTTAGCTGTGGGCAAAACTGAGAGCGAAAAAATTTCCTTCATGCTGCAGGAAAGAGGTTTGGAGGGGCGACCCTTGATTGTCCTGCATTACGGGACGACCTGGAATACGAAACTCTGGCCACTGGACCATTGGTGCGATCTGGCGCGGCGCCTGTCTCTTGCTGGGATGGGGACCCTTTTGTTGACCTGGGGCAGTGATGCCGAAAAAAAAGCCGCTGAAGCAATCGCCAAGGCCACCGAAGGTCAGGCTGTTATCTGGCCAAGGGGATCTCTGCCTGAGCTTGTGGGGCTGCTGTCCCGCGCTGATCTGGTGGTGGGCGGTGATACGGGGCCGATTCATATCGCCGCAGCCGTCGGTACGCCGACCGTGTCGCTTTACCGTGTCACAGATGCGCAACGCAACGGCCCTCGTGGTGAACCCCACGTGCTTCTCCAGGCACCGCTTGACTGTTCGCCCTGTCTCCGCAAGAGTTGCGAGCGAGACAGCGAATGTGGTGCGAGCATTTCGGTGGAAAAAGTTGAGAATGCTGTCGCTCACATTATGGAGAAAATCTTCCATTGAGTCGGTTTATAATAAAAAACGACATTCTTGTTGATGCTGAGACCTGGCCGTTGCTGCAGAGTGCAGGATTCAAGACCTTAGCAGATTTTATGAATTACCCTGGCGGCCAGCGCATTGTTCATAAGCGAGGGCGCTCTGTTTTTCGATTCGAAGTTGATGGTCGCGCATTTTATCTCAAGCGCAATCGTGTGCATTGGGTTGAACTCTGGAAAAAGTTCAGCAGAGGAAAACTCCCCCCGCGAAGCGCCAGACAAGAATGGGAGAGCATACTTGCCGTTAAAAACGCTGGCATACCGACGGTAACTCCAATCGCTTTTGGTGAAAAAACCATTCTAGGGCTGGAAACAGCCTCATTCACCTTGACTGAAGAGATCTATGGTGCACGGCCGCTGGATGAAATTGTAAAAGAGCGATTCCAGACATCTGGAAGTTTTCACCTTAAAAGAGAAATTATAAAAAAAGTAGCTGATCTGGCGCGCAAGCTTCATTATGCCGGGATGAATCATCAGGATTTCTATCTCAACCATTTTTTTCTGGCAGAAAGTGGGGAGATGTACTTGCTTGATTTACAGCGTGTACAGAGTTATCCAGGAGGGATGCCGCGACACCGTCAGGTAAAGGATTTGGGGCAGCTTAACTACTCGGCCCAGTATTATGGCGGATTTACTCGCAGTGATCGGATGCGTTTTTTGCTGCAGTATCTCCAACAGGAAACACTTTCCCCCTCTGATAAAGAACTTGTTAACAGGATAACCTACAAGAGTATGCGCATCGGCCGTCATGATGCAAAACTGCTCTTGAGAAGGCGTAAACGGGGAGAATTGCCCCCTGTTTAGTGAAAGGACTTCGCGTGATCACCATTTTGCAATTGATCAAGCGCTATTGTGGCAATCACCCACTGCATAATGAATTCGCTCGCCTTGATCCGAAGATCTTCCGCACGGTCGTCTGCTATCTGGGGGGGAAGGACGATGGCCATAACCAGATCGACCAGATTGCCGATCGTGTTTATTACTTTGGCGTTAAAAACGGTAATGTTCGGTGGTATAACTTTTCGCTGGTGAAGCAGCTCGCGGAGGTCATTGATCGTGAGGGGGTTCACGTCGTTAATTGCCAGTTGCACCGTACCGTTCCTATCGGAGTCGTCGCTGCCTTGCGGGCAGCACACAAACCTCTGGTGCTTTCAACTGTGCATGGCCTCGGCGGCAGCTCCACTTTTCGCCGGCGAATTCAGAACCGCCTGTGGCACCGCTTCGTGCACCGCATCGTGACTGTCTCCGAGGCTGTCCGGGCAGATGTATTAGCCCATAACCCGGCATTGATTCCTGAAAAAGTCGAAACGATTCATAATGGCTTACGTTTTGACGCCTTTACTCAAAACATTGATGATCCAGAATCCGTCAGCAGGAAACAGAAGAGCATAAGTTTCGGCACCGTTGGACGATTAAGTGCAGTAAAAAATCACGAAACCCTGATTCGTGCCTTTGCCCGTCTTCTGGAACAGATCCCCGATGCAACTCTGTATATCGCAGGAAGAGGGGAACTGGAGGAAAAACTCAAGGATTTGACTCGGCAGCTGCGAATCGAGGCAAAAGTTGTATTTCTCGGGTTTCGTTCCGACATCCCTGATTTGCTGCGGCAATGGGATGTTTTCGTATTTCCTTCTTTACGTGAGGGCTTGCCACTTTCTCTTCTCGAAGCCATGGCAAGTGGTTTACCTGTGATTGCTGCCAATGTCGGAGGAATACCGGAAATTTTTCCGTCTGACCCCATAGGCATTCTGGTCGAGCCCACTGATGAGGATGAATTAACGCAAGCGATGCAAATGCTTGCACAGAAAACTCCCCGGGACCTTCAGGTTTTGGGAGAAAATGCCCGGCGCAGGGCTCTGGAGCACTTTTCCGCTGCTGGAATGGTCGAAAAATATCAGCGTCTTTATGGGAATGTGTTTGAAGAATGGGCATGTCGCAGGGGAGGCAGGCAAGATTGCACCGGGGAATAGTCTTCTCCTTTCAGTGCGGGTTTATTTTTTGTTTTCGGGAAACGTCATGACGTCAGAAGTTCGCTTGAAATATGACTTAGAAACTGTTGACTGCGCATTGTGTGGCTCTGACGACTACCACATCTGGATTTCTCGGGCCAAGGAGCTTTACAACGGTTTTGAGGAATACTTTGATGTCGTCAGGTGTGGGCAGTGTGGGTTCGTTTTTACCAACCCAAGGCCAACTCCTGAGACGATAAGTGTTTTTTATCCTGATTCGGCCGGATATTACCAACCCAAGAAAGACCGGACCAGCACTAAGGCTACAGAACTTCAAAAACTGCGTGCAATGCTGAAAGATACCGCGTTGGCGGAACTGGGCTACCCCCGCAAGCCACATCCGGTCCCGCGTTTTTTGTGGAGGGGTGAATTGAGGCGTCTATGCTTTGCTCATGTGCCGCGATATGTGCCTGACGGCCGTCTGCTGGATATCGGATGCGCATGGGGAGGATACCTCTCACGCATGCGGGACCTTGGATGGGAGGTGCACGGCATAGAACTTAATCCAGGCGCCGCTGGTTTCGCTCGTGATGAGCTTGACATGAAAAACGTTCATTGCGGCAGTTTCAATGATCTCGATTATCCAGAAGAATATTTCGACGTCGTGCACATGAGTATGGCTCTCGAGCACCTTCATCATCCCTTTCAGGCGTTGAAGAAAATCAGCAGCCTGCTTCGCAGAGGCGGTCAGCTGATTGTTTCCGTCCCCGATGTTTCGGGATTTGAAATGCGACTGTTTCGTGACAAGTGTTATACCCTGCAGGTACCACAGCATTTAAGCCACTTTTCCCCGGAGACGCTTTCGCGTTTTATGGAAAAGGCGGGGTTCACGGTTGATGATATTTTGCATCAGAAAAGCAAAAAGGACTTTATCAAGTCTGCTGAATACCTCGACCGGAATGATATCCGGCGTCTTTGGGCCAACCCCGTGATTAAGAATTTTTTTCTGGGGTTATTTGTATCCGTCCTGGCCCGCATGGGCAAGACAAGCCGAATGAGCGTGTTTGCACGCAAAAACGGTGACGGGTGACTCGATGTCTGCTTATGAAGCCGCATCCATTCATATCCTGTTTCTGGTGCCGCGTCTCGACAAGGCCAGTACCCGATACCGTGTCAACCAGTATCTGCCAGCTCTTTCGGAGGCTGGGTTTTCCTGGGAAATTCGCGAAATGTCGCGCTCTGCACGGGACTGGCCGAGATTGTGGCGACAGGTTAAGTGCGCCGATATCGTTTTTATCCAGAAAAAACTTTTCTCTCCCCTGGAAATTCGTCTGCTGCGCAAGCTCTGCCGACATTTGGTTTATGATTTAGATGATGCGGTTATGTTTAAAGATGGACCGGCTTCTGTCGCCCAACTCGCTAGACAAAAGCGCCGTTTTCTTGCCACCGTCCGACGCGCCGACCTGGTTATCGCAGGCAATTCCTATCTGTCTGAGTTAACAGGTGCGGAGGGGGGAGAGGTCATAGAGATTCCTACCTCCCTTGATCTCGGACTTTATCCGCCCAGGCCTGCTCATGATTTGAGTAGAGATGAGATTGTACTTGGTTGGATCGGAAGTCGAGGAACTCTTAAATATCTGCAGGAAATTGCCCCGGCTCTTGAAAAGTTGGGTCAAAATATTCCAGGCTTTCGCCTTAAAATCGTGGCTGATGACTTTTTTGACCTTCGCCACATGCCGGTCGAGAAAAAGCGCTGGAGTGCGGCTGATGAAATAGCCGATCTGCATTCTTTTGACATTGGCCTCATGCCGTTGAGCGATGATCCGTGGTCCCGCGGTAAATGCGGTTTCAAATTGCTGCAGTACATGGCTGTCGGCATTCCTGTCGTCTGTTCACCCGTGGGGGCCAATTGTGACATCGTGACAGACGGAGTCGAAGGTTATTGGGCACGTTCTCAGCAGGAGTGGGTTGACATACTGAGCCATCTCGGCCAGGACCCGGACCTGCGCGGCCGCATGGGCGCAAAGGGCAGGGCGGCAGTGGAGAGAAATTACTCTCTAACCACCAATGCCCCGCGACTGATTGCCTGTCTGCGAAACGTTGCGAACGGTGGCGATTCCTTTGCGCAAAGTGAAGTTCTGTCATGAAAATTGCCCTTGTTAATCATTCTTTCTCCCTCGCTCATGGCGGACTTGAGCGGTTCTCGGTGAATCTGGCCACCGGCCTTGTGCAGGCAGGGCATGATGTGCATGTGTTCGGACAGCGCTTTTCTGACCTGCCTTCCAATATCCAGACTCACCCTCTGGTTGTCCCTCGCAAACCGGCATGGCGGCGTGTTTTTTCCTTTCACCGAGCAGCCGCGCGGGAGGTTCAGAAAGAATCGTTTGATGTTGTTTACGGGTTGGTGCGTTTTTATCCTCTACATATCTACCGTATGGGCGATGGCGTTCAGCGTCATTGGCTGCGTCTACGCTACCCCGTTACACTCTGGCGTTGGTTCAACTGCCTGATCAATCCGGTGCACCTGGTCAATCTCTGGCTGGAGCGCCTGATATTCAGAGAGCCGGACTGCCGCATTGTGACTAATTCAGAGTTGGTGAAAAAGCAGGTTGAGGCTTATTACGGCGTATCGAACGAGCGGGTTGAGGTCATCTACAACGGCGTTGATCATGGCCTGTTCAATCCGGAACGGCTTGCGCCTCTGCGGGAAGGAGTTCGAAATGAACTCAGCCTTAACCCCGATGATATCGCCATCCTCCATGTAAGCAATAACTGGCGGCGTAAAGGACTCGCTGTTCTTTTACGCGCAGTTGCCGCTCAGAAATCAGAGAAACATCCTCTGCATGTTGTGGTGGTCGGGCGAGGCCGACCGCAATATTTTATTAAGCTCGCTCAAAAGCTAGGTATTGAGCCGCAGGTTCATTTTGTTGGTGAGACCCGAGAGGTCGACAGATACTATGGCGCGAGCGATTTAATGGTGCTACCAACCATGTATGACCCGTTTTCCAATGTTTGCCTTGAAGCGATGGCCTGCGCTCTGCCAGTGATTACAACCACACAGAATGGTGCTTCAGAACTGATTCATCATGGTGAAAATGGGTTCCTCCAGAAAAGGGCAAAGGATGCCAATGAACTGGCCGATTTGCTTGCCCGTTGTCATAATCATCGTCGTCTGAAAGAGATGGGCTCCGCCGCACGAGAGGACGTCCGGCCCTATACCCGCGAGAAAAACATGCGGGCGATGCTCAAAGTGTTTGAGGAAATCACGACGCAACGTGTTTTGTCGGAACGGGAAAAGGTGTCTTCATGAGCTCTCCTGCCCTGGACGATATTGCCGTCTGGCACCGCCAGGCTCAGGAATCACTGCGCAATGGTCCACAATTTGTCAGGGAAAACCGCGAGGGATTTTATGTCCTGCGCCAGCGGAGCCCAGAGGGGGAGAGGGCAGTCGAAAGACTTTTAGCTGATCCGGACCAGGCCTTTACCGGGAAACTTATACTGAAACCTGGAAGCCGCTCTCACCTTGAGGTGATCTGTGTTGCCGGAAAACCTTATGTGCTTAAGCGTTACAATTGTCGCGGCACCGGCTATCGCCTGATGAATGCCTTTCGGCGCTCAAGAGCTCTGCGGACCTGGCTGATTGCATGGGAGTACCTGGTGCGTGGGATTTCTGTGCCTCAACCCTTGCTTTGTCTGGAAGAGCGACACATGCGCCTTCTCGGACGATCCTATGTGTTGATGGAATTTTTTGATGGTGCGGTCACTTTGCGGAATGCCTGGATCAATACCGAGCAAGACGAACGGAAAAAACTTTCAGTTCAATTGGGGAGCTACCTGGGGCATATGCATCGTACAGGAATGGTTCACGGCGATTTGAAGTGGGACAATATTCTGCTAGGACTTCAAAACGGCACGCATCAGCTACATCTTGTCGACCTTGATGCCAGTCGCGTTGTAAAGAATCCCTCCTCTCAGGTTGCGCGAGCCGATATTGAACGCTTTTTGCGCGATATGATCAAGGAGGGCTGCAGTGAGCATGAACGGTGCATTTTTCTTGATGCCTGGGAGGTGTCTTTAAAAAAACTGGAGGCTCCGGTGTGTTAGTTAAATCCCACGGGGTGTGTTCAAAACCGCAAATTGTTCGACAGAGATATGAAGGATTGTGGATTGAGCGAGTGAAGGGGCGAGACGCTGAAAATATCTTTGATGCGTTGTTCCCCGACCCGGATGAATTGTTTGCCAAAGGGGCAGGAATCCAATCCCCCTGGCAGAGTGAAACCACCGATAAAGTGATAGTCAACCTTTCCGGGAAAAGCTATTTTCTGAAGCGTTACAAGTGCCTGGGGTTCAAATATCGAATCAAAAATATCTTTCGTAAATCCCGCGCAAAGAAATCCTGGGATGCAGCGTGGAGCTTTTATCAACAGGGCATACCAACGCCTTTGCCTCTGATATGTGTGGAAGAACGGAAATGGCGCCTTCTTGGAGGAGCTTTTCTTGCCACGGCTTTTCTTCCTGAATCCAAAAGTCTCCTCGACTGCTGGCCTGAGAATACTGAAATTCAGCGCCGGATACTACAAACTGCCGCAAAGATCATTGCGAAAATGCATTCTGGCGGGATACTGCATGGCGACCTGAATTGGAGAAATCTTCTCGTTCAGGAAAAAGGTGGGGGGTATCATATTTTTTTAGTTGATTTGGACGGTTGTCGTTTTTCCCGTTCCTTTAATCCCGATAGTGCAGAAAAAGATCTTGCCCATTTCCTGCGGGATCTCCACCGCGCAAGTGGTGACAGGCAGATACAAGAGTATTTTTTATCGCAATGGAAACAGAGTCTATCTCCTGCTTCATCCTGATATGTCGCCAGAGACGCCGGGTTATTATCCTTTTTGAGGATGGGTAGAAGCCGACGAGAGAGGTTTTATGAAAATAGATGCAGTTCATCACTATTTTAATCGGCATCAGCAGGTTATTGCCAAGGTTTCCGAAGACTTGTCTGAAAAAATAATTCAGATTGCCGAAGCAATATCAAATGCGCTGAAATGTGGCAATAAGGTTTTAATTATGGGAAATGGCGGTTCGGCCGCTGATTCTCAGCACTTTGCAGCAGAGCTGGTGGGTCGGTACCTTGTAGAGCGCAGAGGGTTGCCGGCGATTGCATTGACAACTGATACCTCAATTTTGACCGCTGTAGGCAACGATTATGGTTTTGATCACATTTTTTCCCGACAAGTCCAGGCCCTTGCGGAAGTTGGTGATATTGTCATTGGGCTTTCTACCAGTGGCCATTCCAAGAATGTACTTAAAGCTTTTCATTCTGCGGATAAAATCGGGTGCAAAACAATAGGGCTTTTAGGTCGAGATGGGGGAGCTATCAGGGATGCCGCCAATCTTGCTCTTGTTATCGAAGAAAATGAAACTCCATACATCCAGGAAGCTCATGGAGCTATTCTTCACTTGATCTGTGCATTGGTGGAAGAGGACGTGACGAAAAGTGAATATAAAAATAAATGAAGAAATAGGGCATCATTTTAAAAAATTTTTTCATTTTTATTTTATTTTTTTTATAATAGGTATCTTTTTTCTATCGACTAGAAGTGTAAGAAATTTTTATTATGTTTTTGTTTTTATTCCCTTTTTGATTTTTTTTCTAAAAAAAGAGAATATCAAAGTACTTTTTGATTCTAAAATATTAAAGATATCCATTCTCTATGTTTTGGTATTGGTTTTTTCAGCTTTTTGGGCTGAAGGATTGACGTCAATTGAGTTTTTCAATCATTTAAGAAAATCAGCGCTTGTAATTGTTTTTATTTTATGCTGTTTACAAATTTTATTTTTAAATAAAAATGTACATTTAGAAAAATTTTTTTTTATTATTATTTTTTTTATATCAATATGTGCGATTTTTTCTTTTATTTATTTTTATCTTTATTTATGGAATATCGACTTAAATCAAAGACTTATAAGTTTTGGGTTGTTAAATAATCCCATAACTGCAGGAAAAGCATATGCAATATTGTTTATTCCAGGATTTTTTATTCTTTTAAGCAATAAGTATGTTTTTTTTAACAAAGAAAAAGCTATACTGTTATTTTCTTTAATTTTTATATTTTGTTTTGTTTTATTGACTAAAAGTAGAGGACCAATCTTTTCTTTATTGATGTCATTGTTTATTGGTATATTGATTTCAAGACCAAAATTTATTCTTTTCTTCTTTTCTTTTATAATTGCTTCGATTTCTGCTGTATATTTTTCTGGATTGTTTAAATTTTCTTCTCTTATGGAGAGAGGTTTTTCATACCGGTTTGATATCTGGTCACAATCTTTAGAAATATTTATGGAAAAACCTCTTTTAGGGTATGGATTGGGAGGGGATAGGCCGGAAATTGTTCTCGATATTTTTTCCGTGCAGCATTCTCATAATATCTTTTTGTCCAATATGCTTGATGCTGGATTGCTTGGTCTTTTTCTGCTGCTTTCTCTGTTTGGTCTTTTGTTTTATTGGAGTCTTGAATATTTTAAGAAAACAAAAAATGCCACTTTTTTCTGTATGGTTTTATTCTCTTTCCTGGCCAACCTGGTCGATGGGAAAAGCCTCTTGGTCAGCCCTGATTATCAGTGGATCGGATTTTGGCTGCCGGTTGGCCTCTGCGCTTTTTGCGAACTCAGCCTTAAACATGATAAGGCCGCCAATGTCTGCGAATCCGCTTAAAGGGAGGGTTTAGTGAAATCGTTCAAGGATTTTAGTTTTTCCCAGGTCAAAACCTACTCCATAAAAACCCGCAACAACAAAGTCAATGTCCAAGACCATTTTGCTGCTCCGCCGAAAGCCGGCATGTCTTTTAACCAATTCCTCGATTCCATGCCGCGACTGCTGGGTGCCGACCAACTGCGCGGAGTGGTGGATGCGGTCGTTCTGGCGCGGGAGAAGGGCAGGCCTGTGGTGATGGCCATTGGAGGGCACGTCATCAAGTGTGGTCTGCAGCCGGTACTCAAAACCCTGATCGAAGCCGATATCATCACTGCCGTAGCCATGAACGGTTCAGCGGCGATTCATGACTTTGAAGTCTCTCTGGTCGGGGCCACGTCGGAAGATGTCGGCGCCGTTCTGCATTCCGGTGATTTCGGTTTTTCGGAGGAGACCGGCGGTGGGATGAACCGCGCTTTGAAGACTGCGGTGAAAAAAGAGGAGATGGGGTATGGCGAGGCCATTGCGCGCTGTATTGTCGATAACGATCATCCATTTGCGGAGTACAGCCTGCTGGCTGCGTGCCTGGAAAAGCAGATCCCAAGCACGGTTCATGTCGCATTGGGCACCGACATCATTCATCAGCATCCCGAGGCTGACGGTGCGGTGATCGGCGAGATGACGTTCCGGGATTTTCGCCTGCTGACCTCGGTGGTTGCCGATCTTGGGGACGGCGGCGTCTGGCTCAATGTCGGCTCCGCGGTTCTGATGCCGGAAGTCTTTCTTAAAGCTCTTTCCATCGCGCAGAATCTCGGCTACCATGTCGACGGTTTTTCTACCGCCAACTTTGACATGATCCAGCATTACCGGCCATTGACCAATGTTGTCAAGCGCCCGACCTCGGAGCATGGCCGCGGCTATTCGATTACCGGGCATCACGAGATCAATATTCCTCTTTTTGCTGCGGCGGTGCTTGATCGCCTTCAGAAAAAAATATGAATCGCACCCTGGTTGAAAAATTTATGACGCATCTCCCCGACACCCGTATCCTGGTGGTCGGGGATCTGATGCTGGATGAATACGTCTGGGGCCGAACCGACCGGATCTCTCCTGAAGCCCCCGTGCAGGTGGTCGAGGTGCAGCGCGAAGACCTGCGCCTGGGCGGGGCCGGTAACGTCATCAACAATCTCGTGGTTCTTGGGTGCCGGGTTTCCGTGGCGAGTGTTGTCGGCGATGACTCTGATGGCCAGGTTCTACGGCAAATGCTGTCCGAGAAAAATATCGACGATGCAGGCATTATCGCCGTGCCAGGACGTATCACGAGCCGCAAAACACGTATCCTGGCCAGCAATCAGCAGATGCTGCGCATCGACCGTGAAAGCCGGACTCCTGTGAACGATGAACAGGGAAGGGTACTGGTGGACTTTGTCCGGGATCGAATTGACCAGTTCCAGGTTATCCTTCTTTCAGATTATCTCAAGGGTGTTCTGAGTGAAGCGGTGCTGCGCGGGATCATTGAGATCGGCCGGGAAAATGGTGTCCCGGTTCTGGTGGATCCTAAAGGCAATGACTACCGAAAATACCGTGGGGCGACCCTGTTGACTCCGAACCGCAAGGAGGCGCAAGTCGCCTCAGGAGTTGAGATCCGCAGTGAGGCCGACTTGGTCCAAGCCGGTCGTAAGCTGCATCAATCTCTTGACCTGGATGCCCTGGTGCTGACCCGCAGCGAAGAAGGGATGTCTCTTTTTCTCCGTGATGCGAAAGAAATTCACCTGCCCACGGAAGCGAAAGAAGTTTTTGATGTCACCGGTGCAGGCGATACAGTCCTGTCGGTTCTGGGGGCCGGCCTGGCGTGCGGGTTTTCACTGGAAGAAGCCGCACGCCTGTCCAATGTCGCCGCCGGCATCGTGGTGGGCAAAGTCGGCACCTCGACTGTGTCTGCTGAGGAAATTCTCGAAACCGTCGGCCGCAGCCACCGCGACAGCGATCTGAAAATCAAGACGCGGGACGTTCTCAGCGTTGCTCTGGAGCATGTGCGTGAAAAGGGGCGCCGCATTGTTTTTACCAATGGTTGTTTCGATCTGCTGCATGCCGGCCACGTCCAGTACCTGCAGAAGGCGCGCAGGCTTGGCGACCTGCTGGTGCTCGGTCTCAACTCCGACCAGTCGGTTCAACGTCTCAAAGGCCCAAAGCGCCCCCTGATCGGCGAGAATGAGCGGGCCCACATCCTGGCTGCCCTCGATTGCATTGACTATGTCTGTCTGTTTGACGAAGACACTCCCTTGGAGCTGATCCGTGCGGTCAGGCCGGATATTCTGGTTAAAGGCGGCGATTATTCTCCCGAAGGTGTGGTCGGCAAGGAGATTGTCGAAAGCTACGGCGGCCGCGTCGAAATTATCGAATTCGTTGCGGGTAAATCGACCACCAATATTATTGATAAAGTTCTTCGTGCCTACCAGGAAGAGTGATTTGACGCCCCCTTCATCTCTCACAGAAAAGCCGCCACGTCGAGCGGTTTTCCTCGACCGGGACGGTACGATCAATGTGGAGAAAGACTATCTGCACCGGGTTGAGGATTTTGAATTCATCCCTGGTGCACCCGAAGCCATCGCCCGCCTGAATGCTGCCGGATTCGTGGTGCTGGTCGTGTCCAACCAGGCGGGCATCGCGCGCGGATACTTTGAGCCGGGAGCGGTTGAGACTCTGCATGACCATCTGCAGTCAGAACTTGCTCATTTCAACGCCCATATCGACGGTTTTTATTTTTGCCCGCACCATCCGACCGAAGGGCAGGGTAAGTATCGTCAGGAGTGCGGTTGCCGCAAAGGCAAGCCCGGGCTCCTGCTGCAGGCAGCAAAAGAACACGGTATCGATCTGGCGCAATCATACATGGTCGGAGACAAGCCATCGGATGTTGAGGCCGGCGTGGCCGCAGGCTGCACTTCTGTGCTGGTCCTGACTGGTTATGGGGCCCAGGCATCGGATGAGGTCGCAGCCAATGTTGCCCGTTTCGCTGACTTGGCTGCAGCCGTCGAATTCATTCTGAAGGGTGTATAAGTGCAGTTCCCTCTACCAGCGAGGTAGGAGTAGGGTGGGGCACGGGTTTGATTTTTGCATATTACGCCAAATTCAAGAAGTATCAATAAATCCAGTCTTGAACATATATCGGTAAGGAGGGCATAAAAATGGTGAGTTGCCAGGAAATTGCGGCCGGAGATGCGGCCATTGCGATGGTCGGCCTGGGCTATGTCGGACTGCCGCTGGCGGCAGCCTTCGGCCATAAAGCCAAGGTGATCGGCTTTGACATCAGCCGTAAAAAGATTGAACAGCTGCGCGACGGCTACGACGCCACAGGTGAGCTCAGCAGCGAAGAGCTTGCGCAAACGCGCATCGATTATACTGAAGACCCTGCACGACTGCAGGAGGCCCGGTTTATTATTGTCACCGTGCCGACGCCTATCGATGAATTCCGCAAACCCGACCTCTCGCCACTGGTGTCATCTTCCACAGCTATCGGTCGCAACCTCAAGCCCGGAAGCATCGTGGTGTATGAATCCACTGTGTACCCTGGCGTAACGGAGGATGTGTGTGTCCCGATTCTCGAACGCGAGTCGGGCCTGAGCTGTGGCGTCGATTTCAAGGTTGGATACTCCCCCGAGCGCATCAACCCCGGCGACAAGGTGCATACCGTCGATAAGATCATCAAGGTTGTGTCCGGGCAGGACGAGGAAACCCTCGATACCGTCGCAGCCGTGTACGAGATGGTCGTCACCGCCGGCGTGCACCGCGCTTCCAGCATTAAGGTTGCCGAAGCGGCCAAGGTCATCGAGAACACCCAGCGCGATCTCAATATCGCCCTGATGAACGAACTGGCGATGATCTTCAACAAGATGTCCATTCCCACCCTGGATGTGCTGGCTGCGGCCGGCACCAAATGGAATTTTCTTAAATTCTTCCCTGGCCTTGTCGGCGGGCACTGCATCGGCGTCGATCCCTATTACCTGACCCACAAAGCCGAAGCGATCGGATACCACCCTCAGGTGATTCTGGCCGGCCGTCGAATCAATGACGGGATGGGCAAGTTTGTTGCCGAAATGACCGTCAAAAAGCTGATTCAGGCCGACAAAGCAGTCAAGGGAGCGCGTGTGCTTGTTCTGGGCCTGACGTTCAAGGAAAATGTGCCGGATATCCGCAACACCAAGGTTGTTGATATTGTCGCGGAACTGAAAGAGTATGGTGTTGAGGTACTCGTGCATGACCCCTGGGCTACTCCCGAGGAGAGCATGCATGAATACGGACTTGAGCTCAGCGGTCTTGATGAATCAGTCCCGGTTGACGGCGTAATCCTGGCCGTGTCTCATGACAAGTTCAAGAACATAACTCCGGCGCGTCTACGGGAGATGACATGCAACGGTAAGGGCTGCGGGGTGATCATCGATGTCAAGGCTATTCATTCGCGCCGTGACATTGAAGATGAAGGTTTGATTTACTGGTCCCTTTAACCCAGAAGGGATATGATTCCCGCAAAAGGATGACACGCATGATCAAAAGCATGACCGGTTATGGTAAAGGGCAGGGGGAGAGCGAGAATCTTTCCCTGACGGTAGAGATCAAAACCGTCAATCATCGCTTCGGCGATGTCAGCGTCAAAGCTCCGCGTTTTCTCATGGGCTATGACCACGAGATCAAAAAGCGGGTCTCGCAGCGCCTGCGCCGCGGGAAAATAGATGTGTTTATCAGCCAGGATTCTCAGGAGAAGCTGGCCGCTGCACCTGCCTTCAACCCTTCTCTGGCTGAAGCCTATGTGATGATGTTTCGCCGCATGACCACGGCTTATGATTTGAAAGATGATCTTTCTTTGTCTCTGCTTGCCGCACAGAGGGATGTGATCGTTCTGGAAGATTGCGAGGTCGCAGCAGAAGAAATCAAGCTTTGCCTGGATCAGGCTCTTGAAAGTGCGGTCGACGCTGTTGAGGCGATGAGGGTGGCGGAGGGACGCGCAACCCAGGACGATATTGCTGCACGTCTTGACCTTATCGGCGATATTCTTGAAACCATTGTCGCGCGTGCGCCCGAGGTTGTCCAGGAGTGGCAGGTCAAACTCAAGCAGCGGCTCGAGCGGCTCGCTTCTGACGTGGATTTCGATGAGCAGCGTGTGGCTCAGGAAGTGGCTCTGTTCGCCGACCGCTGTGATATCAGCGAAGAGATCGCGCGTTTCAGGAGTCATCTTCAGCAGTTTCACGACCTGTTGGAACAGCAGGAGCCTGTTGGTCGGCAACTGGATTTTCTGGTGCAGGAACTCAACCGCGAAGCCAATACCATGGGATCGAAGTCCAATGATTCGCTATTGACCCGCCAGGTCGTGCAACTCAAGGCGGAACTGGAGAAGATCAAGGAGCAGGTGCAGAATGTCGAGTAGTCACACAAAGAGTCGCCCGAAGGGAGGACTTTTCATTGTTTCTGCCCCCTCCGGTGCCGGAAAAACATCACTGTGCAACCGGCTTGTTGACTTTTTCCCGCACCTGCGGCACTCTGTTTCCTTTACGACCCGGCCCCAGCGCGCCGGAGAAGAAGACGGTGTCGATTATTTTTTCATCACTCCGGAAGCCTTCGCAGAGATGGTTGAGCAGGGTGCTTTTGCCGAATGGGCCGAGGTCCACGGCAACCNNTGGAACACTGGCGCGAGCAGGGTTTTGACGTATTGCTCGACATCGACATCCAGGGGGCCGCTCAGCTCAGGAAAGCCTATGGAGAGGGTGTTTTTATATTCGTTCTCCCGCCCGACCTCAAAGAGCTGCGCAAAAGGCTGGAGAATCGTCAGACAGACGACGCGGAGGTGATCGAACGGCGCATGAAGAATGCCCGGGATGAAATCCGCGA
>NPIE01003095.1_pt2 | contig 19150 bp, 21 predicted proteins | sample 8637661 | NCBI WGS metagenome assembly NPIE01 (sample SAMN07420842, study PRJNA396082) | bioreactor metagenome | isolation source: sample BA12 brine-fed electro-methanogenic bioreactor BA | place: Japan: Kochi | collected 2016-12-09
TGATTCTCCGGCCCGCCGGGCCTTGGCGATGCAGCTTCTGGCAGAACCAGCCAGCCCGGGGCAATGAGTTTCATTAAAAGAGGAGGGCGATCCCCGCTCCCCATTGCATCCACTGATCAGTTATGAATGTCAACGGCACCCACTACCGAACCATCTGGCCCGACCCCGACAACCACCAATCAATCAAGATCATCGACCAGCGGTATCTGCCGCACCAATTCGTCACCCGGACACTCTCCTCACCGGACGATGTTTTCCGGGCCATTAATCAAATGCTCGTCCGCGGCGCCGGGCTGATCGGGGCGACAGCCGGATACGGCATGTACCTTGCGGCCCTGACCGCAGACCCAACGCGGATTCAGGAGGACCTGCAGGCTGCCGCCGAGCTACTCATCTCGGCCCGCCCTACCGCCGTCAACCTGGCTTGGGCGGTACAGAGGGTTCTCGCCGCCGTCGATGGCCTCACCTCGGCGACCGAGATCCGCTCTGCCGCCCGTTTCGCCGCCGAGGAAATCGCCGACGAAGACGCCCGTTACTGCAGGCAGATCGGGCAGCACGGCAAGGAAGTCATCGATACCATCTGGCGCCGGAAGGGGAAACAATGCGTCAATATCCTGACGCATTGTAACGCCGGCTGGCTCGCCTTTGTCGACTTCGGCAGTGCCACCGCACCGATCTACGCGGCCCGTGACGACGGCATCGATCTCCATGTCTGGGTCGACGAAACCCGCCCCTGGAACCAAGGTGCCCGTCTTACCTGCTGGGAGTTGGAGCAGGAGGGAATCGCCCATACCCTGATTACCGACAACGCCGGCGGACATCTGATGCAATGCGGCGAAGTAGACCTGATCCTGGTCGGATCCGACCGGACCACGCATACCGGAGATGTGGCCAACAAAATCGGCACCTACCTGAAAGCACTGGCCGCCCGCGATAACGACATTCCTTTTTATGTCGCTCTGCCGAACTCCACATTCGACTGGACGCTTGACAAAGGTACTGAAATTTCGATAGAACAGAGATCAGGGGAGGAAATCACCCAGATTTCCGGATTGACGGAAGACGGCAGACGCGAAACGATCAGCATAACATCGGCATCCACCAGGGCGAAAAATTACGGTTTCGACATCACCCCGGCACGGCTGGTGACCGGTTTGATTACCGAGCGCGGCGTGGTTCCGGCGGAGCGGTCCGCCATCCATGCTCTGTTTCCCGACCTCTGTTCGTCAACAGGACACTCCAACAGGTAAGGAGCTTGCATGGCACACGTTGAGAAACGGAAGTTCATCAGATTGGATTCCCTGCATCTGCTTGACTATACCGTCCTGGACAAGGACCGATCCAAGGGCCGTTATTCGATGGGCAGAACGCTCGACGTCAGTGTCAACGGTATCAAGATGGAGACGACGGAGCCGCTGTCAATCGATGACACGCTGGAGATCACGATTGGCATCGAGGAAGACCTGGTCGATCTGGAGGGCCGGATCACCTATTCGAACCCGGAGGGCAAACGGTTTGTCTCCGGCATCGAATTCGTCAAGATGTCAGGCGAGGGACGTCGGGTATTTCGCCGCTATACCGAAGCGTTCAAGCAGATGCAGAAGACCGGCGAGTCGGCTCGCTGAGATCCGCCCGCCGCACCCGGCCGGCTGAACCGTTCGCGCCCGCCCCCCCGGATAGGGTTCTGCTATCAGCACCGTTCAGGAGCCGTGACGCCCATAAATATCGTCGAACCTGACGATATCGTCCTCGCCGAGATAACTGCCGATCTGCACTTCAATCAATTCCAGCGGTATGACGCCCGGGTTTTCCAGCCGATGCCGGTTGCCGGCCGGGATATAGACCGACTGGTTTTCATAAACCAGGATCTCTTCAGCACCATTGACCACCCTGGCCGTTCCTTTGACCACCACCCAGTGTTCATGGCGATGGTGATGCATCTGCAGAGATAATTTCTCGCCGGGGTTGACCGTTATCCGCTTGATCTGATAGCGCTGATCGACCTCCAGAACCGAATAGCTCCCCCAGGGGCGATGAACGGTCTGGTGGGTCTTGAACTCGGGGCGCCGTTCTTTTTTCAGTCGGGCGACAATTTTCTTCACGTCCTGGGAGCGGGACAGCGGCGCGACCAGCACTGCATCGGCTGTCTCGACCACCAGGGTATCCTCCAGGCCGACGGCGGCAACCATCACGTCTTCGGCCCTGATCAGCGAGTTTCTCGTATCTTCGAGCAAGACATCACCTTGACTGACGTTGCCCTGCTCATCCTTTTCCAGCACGTCATAGAGCGCCTGCCAGCTGCCGATGTCGCTCCAACCGAGGTCGGCGGTAACGACCACCGCCCGATCGGTCTTTTCCATCAACGCATAATCGATGGAATCGTCCCGGCACTGCTCCATGTCGGCCAGGTTGAGCCGGAAAAACCGACCGTCGCGGGCCCCGCCGGCCACCGCCTTGTCCATGCAGGCCAGGATATCCGGGGCATGGGCATCCAACTGCTGACGAAAGGTGGCAATGGAAAAGGCGAACATACCGCTGTTCCAATAGTAATTGCCCGCGGCCAGGTACTGCTCGGCCGCGCTTCGCGCCGGTTTTTCCTTGAAAGAAACAACGGCATCATCCGTGCCGCGCTCGATGTAGCCGTAACCCGTTTCAGGCCGCTGCGGGGGGATACCAAAGGTGACGATGGCGCCGGAGGCCGCCCTTCGTGCCGCCTCCTCCACCGCCTCGGCAAAAGCCGTCTCGTCCCGGATCAGGTGATCGGCCGGCAGCACCAGGATGATAACGTCTTCGCCGGCACCCTGGCTGCGAACGAACTCGATGGCGCCGCTGATCGCCGGTGCGGTATTGCGGCCAACCGGCTCAAGCAGAATCGCATAGTCCCCGTTGATACCGACTTCCTCTGCCTGGCTGCGAGTGACGAAGCGATGCTCCTCGCCGACGACGATCACCGGCGCCAGTACCCCGGGTAAGGCCTGAACCCGCTTCAAGGTAGTCTGCAGCAATGAATGCTGACCAGTCAGGCAAAGCAATTGTTTCGGGTATATTTCCCGGGACAGCGGCCAGAGCCGGGACCCGGTTCCGCCTGCCAGAATAACCGGCTGGATTGCGAGCATGGTTTCTCCTCTTGCGCTGAAACAATCGCGGTCGATTTTTTTCCTTCAGCCGCGGATCAGTGTCAACAACTCATTCGTCTTTTCCTCGAGCAGCACGCGGTCACCGCGTGTCTCGACATTGAGCCTGAGCAGCGGCTCGGTATTGGATTTCCTTACATTAAAACGAAAATCGGCAAAGGCAACACTCAAGCCGTCGATCGTGTCCACCTCGCCGCCGGGGAAATGCTCCCTGATCCGCTCGATGGCCAGATCGGGATCATCGACCAGCGAATTGATCTCACCGGAAATCGGGTACCGCTCCATTCGCTCGCCAAGCAGCGCGGACAGGGTCTTTCCGGTCCTGCTGAGCAGGGCGCAGACGAGCAGCCAGGGGATCATCCCTGAGTCGCAGCAGCCGAACGAACGAAAATAATGATGGGCCGACATCTCGCCGCCGTAAACACTGCGCTCCCGCCACATCCGCTCTTTAATCAGGGCATGCCCGGTCTCGGTGACGATCGGTCGGCCGCCCGCCTCTTCCACCAGTTCCCGGGTGTTCCAGACCAGGCGTGGATCGTGCAGGATGGTGCCACCCGGTTCGTGGTGCAGCATCTCCAGGGCCAACAGTCCAACCAGGTAATAGCCGTCGACGAAGCGGCCCTTTTCGTCCCAGAAGAAACAGCGGTCGAAATCACCGTCCCAGGCGATGCCGAGATCGGCCCGGTGTTCGCGCACCGCCGCCGCCGTTTCCTCGCGCTTGTCCGGCAACAGCGGGTTCGGTACGCCATTGGGGAAACTGCCGTCCGGCCGGTGATGGAGACGGATAAAGGAGAAGGGCAGGTGCGGTTCGAGCAGATCGATGATCGGACCGGCGCAGCCGTTACCGCTGTTGACCACCAGTTTCAACGGACGCAACCGGGCCTTGGCGACATAGCCGAGCAAATGATCCAGATAGGCCGTCTTGTCCGGCTGCCGCCGCTGGCCACCGCGCCGGTCGACCGGTTCGGGGACCCGGTCGCTGCCGATCATCTCGCCCATCCGGAACAATCCGTTGGGACCGGTCACCGGGCGAGCGCCACGGGTTACGAACTTCATACCGTTATAGTCGGCCGGATTGTGACTGGCCGTTACCATGATACCGCCGTCAATCCCTTGATCGACCATACTGAAAGCGGCATGATACACCTCTTCAGTGCCGCAGAGTCCAAGGTGCAGGACGTCGACCCCCATCTCGCAGAGCCCCCGGGCCACCGCCTCGGTCAGTTCCGGGCTGGAAAGCCGGATATCATGACCGAGGGCCACCGCCGCGGGCCGGTAGGTTTGAGCGAAGACCCGGCCGATCTTCAGGGCCAGGTCAGCAGACAGTTGATCGGGCACCTTGCCCCGGATATCGTACGCCTTGAAACAGGAGGGGATTATCGAAGCGGCCATTTTTCGTTTTCTTTTTCGTCCAGGCTGTTATATTCGTCAGCGATGTGCTTCCCGCGGGGCGTAATCTACCCCTATCACGACCGATCAGTAAAGCTTTTCCGACAGGTTATCCCATATCATGAAAGGAATCATCCTCGCCGGCGGCTCCGGCACCCGTCTCTATCCATTGACGAAGGTCATCAGCAAGCAGCTCATTCCGGTATACGACAAACCGATGATCTACTACCCGTTATCGGTGCTGATGCTCGCCGGCATCAGGGACATCCTGATCATCTCCACCCCGCACGACCTACCCATTTTCCGCGAACTCTTCGGCGACGGCTCTTACCTTGGCCTGTCGATCAGTTACGAGGTGCAGCCGAGCCCGGACGGACTGGCCCAGGCCTTCCTGATCGGCAAGTCCTTTATCGGCACCGATTCGGTCTGCCTGATCCTGGGCGACAATATCTTCTTTGGACCCGGCTTTACCGGCATCGTGCAGGAAGCGGCGCAGTTGAAGAGCGGCGGACTGATCTTCGGCTACCTGGTCAGGGACCCGGAACGCTACGGAGTGGTCGAGTTCGACGAGCAGAAACGGGTGGTCAGCATCGAGGAAAAACCGGCCCGGCCGAAATCGAAATACGCGGTGCCGGGTCTTTACTTCTACGATAACGACGTTATCAGCATCGCCGAGCAGGTCAAACCCTCCCCGCGAGGCGAACTGGAGATCACCGACGTCAACCTGGCCTACCTGCGCCGCGGCGATCTCCATGTCCAACCGCTCGGCCGGGGCTTCTGCTGGCTCGATACCGGCACCCACGAATCCTTGCAGCAGGCCTCGAGCTACGTCCAGGCCGTCCAGGACCGGCAGGGATTGAAGATCGCCTGTATCGAGGAGATCGCCTACCAGCTTGGTTATATCAGCGTCGACCAGCTGGCGACCCTGGCCCGGGAAACCATGAAAAACCAGTATGGTCGCTATATCATGGAGATCATCGGTGAGCGCGATGAAACCAACAACAATCACCCTCTGAACTGACAATGAAAATACTGATTATCGGCAGCGGCGGCCAACTCGGCACCGACTGCATCTCGGTGCTGCAGGACCGCCATCAGCTGACGGCCGTTGATTACCCGGCGATCGATATCGGCGACCCCGACAGCCTGAAAACGATTTTTGCCGACAGCCGGCCGGACATCGCCATCAACTGCGCCGCCTTCACCGCAGTCGATCGCTGCGAGAGCGAAGCGCAGGCCGCCTGGCGCATCAATGCCGACGGCCCCCGCTTCCTCGCCGATTGCGCGACGCAGGCCGGTTGCCGACTGGTACATATCTCGACGGACTACGTCTTCGACGGCCGGAAAACGCCACCGGAGCCATACCGGGAAAGCGATCCGGTCAACCCCCTGTCGGAGTACGGGCGGGGCAAGCTGGCCGGCGAACAGGCGGTCCTGGAGCGGGCCCCGGATGCACTGGTGCTGAGGACCGCCTGGCTCTATTCGGCCCACGGCCCCAATTTCCTGAAAACCATGCTGCGCCTGGCGCTGTCCGACCCGCACCGGGCCTTTACCATCGTCAACGATCAGTTCGGCTCACTGACCTGGTCGCATACGCTGGCCCGCCAGATCGGCGTACTGATCGACACCGAGCTGTCCGGCATCATCCACGCCACCGCCGACGGCTATAGTACCTGGTACGAAGGGGCTTGTTATTTCCTGGAAAAGATGGCGCTGTCGCACTCCTTTCAACCATGCACCACTGCAGATTACCCGACTCCTGCCCATCGCCCGGCCAACTCCATCCTGAAAAACGGGGTTCTCGATGAATGGGAGTTGTCGCTGTTCGGGTCCTGGCAGCGCGATGTGGGCCGATATGTGGAATTGTTCAGAGATTCGCTGATCGCCGAAGCGCGCGCCCAGCTAGCCCGGTAATCCTCAAACCGGTGTGCCGCTCGTGTGGGTCAGGCTACAGGCCGGACATTCCGAGCCGACGGTCTTCAGGCTCTCCTCGATGCTGAATTCGTCGACCAGCTGCCGCAGGTGCTCGCTGATATCATCGGGCACCACGGCAAGTTTGAAGCCGGCAATGTAGAAATCCGGGTTGCTGTCCTGGCGGCACCAGCGACAAACCGCGTCGAACAGGATCTCCTGGCGACCGTCCAGCTCCTTCGGCAGCTTCATGCGCAGCGTCAGGGCTCTCCCCTTTTCGACCGGTTTGTCGCAGACGAGCATCAGCCCGCGACTGGAGATGTCCACCAGGTGCCCGACGATGGACTGGCTCTGCCCGTCGAAGACCCGCAGGTAAAATACCAGGTGCCAGCGCTGCACCTTCCGCTTGTCGGCTTTCTTGGTTTTCTTCGCTTTTCTCATGGTCTCCTGCGCCTCAGCTCAAGGGTACCAGCTCGATCGCTCCTACCGCGCCCATCACGTCCCCGCAAATCACGAGCACCCCGCCGATCGCCGGCAGCCGATCGGCTGCCGCCAAAACCCGCCTGACCATCTCATGCGGATCGGTGGAAGCACCGGCCTCGTTACCGAGTCGGGTGGCGGCGGCGTCGGCCGTCGTCGCCGAATCGGCGACGACGGTCACCGAATCGGCCCGGCCGAGGCTGAGTGAATGACCGATGGTGCCCGACGATGTGCATACGCCCAGCGGCTGCTGCCGGGCCGAAAGGCGCAGGCCGACCTGATTGCTCAGCGGCGACCGGCCGGCAAAAACGGCGATCGTGCAGGGCCGGGACCGCAGCAAAAAAATGTCTCCGCCGTTTTCAACGATAACCTCTTTGCAGCCTGCTGCAACCAGTCCGTTACCAACGTATTCGGCAATCGCTCCGGCAACGGCCGCCATCGGCCCGACACCGGATTGTTGAGCCGCGGCCAGCATGCGGCGGACGATCGGCGGCGCCAGCTCGTCGTCGGGCAGCGGCGTCAACGAGCCGGCGAACTCCTCATGGTGCTCGATATAGCGCTCAAGCTGCAGGCGACAGCCGGCGACGAGTTCCCCAGCCGGCCGCGTCACATCTCGATCGGCCAGGATCTGCAGATCTGTCTCCCGCAGCCGCACCTGGGTGGCAACCAATTCCGCCCGGTCAACCAGACCGCGATACGTCCGTTGTCGGTAGGATTGCGGATCTTTGCTGCCGCGGCCGGAACGGATCTTCATAGTGGTGCTGTCCGCAAGCCGCAAGGATGCACCAAAAGCCGGCATAAGTCCGACGTTCGAGGATGGCAAACGGACATGGCCGGGCGTGCTCAGTCGGCCGGGGCGGCTTCCGGACCGGCCGGCCCCGCGGTGACTTCAGGGGCCAGCAGTGAGTTGATATAGTCCATTGAGATCGCCGGGGCATTTTGTCGCAGTGCTTCGCGGATATCCTCATCTCGAATTACCTGCCGGGTTACATCCGCCAGGCGGTTCAGGGTCGGACAACTCTGGCAGGAACGGAGCATATCGTTTTCCGGCGCCAACAGCGTTCCCAGCACGATATGGAGTAAAATCACGACAATCAGAGCCTTGGCGCAGCCGAGCACGAGGCCGAGCAGGCGATCGAACCAGGGGGTGATGGTTACCTGGATCACCAGCGCCAGGCCCTTACCGAGCAGGGTCGCCAGGAGAAACGTGGCGATAAAAAGAATGGCATAGGCGCTGAGGAAAACCACCCGGGGACTGTCTGAGACATCCTGCAAAAATGGCAGCAACTGCTCATGATAGCGGCTGGCGGCAAAATATCCGAGGTAGAGAGCAAGCAACGGCACCACCTGCCCGAGAAAACCGATCCACAGTCCTCTGAGTGCCAGCAGCACGACGATGCCGAGAACGACGAAATCATAAGGGCTCAGATGCATACTTTCCATTGTATCCTCTTGCACAACAGCGCAACAATCCATATCATGTGCTCGACACACGAAGCCTCCCATCTCATTATCAAGACGGTTTGAAATTGCAATCTCTTTTTCCTTCACGGCCATGACCGACACCTCCGCCGAACTGAACGGCACGCTGCTCTCCGACGACTTCCGCCTGTTGCTGAACTCACGGGCTCCCGGTAACAATCTGGCCACTGTTTTGAGCGACAGCCCGGCGGTAAGCGAGCAGCAGCTGACGCAACTCGTCGCTACCTGGTTGACCGACCAGGAACAGGATTATCTCGATCGTTTTTCCTTTGCCAAGCGCCGCAGCGAATGGCTCGCCGGTCGAATCTGCGCCAAACGCGCCGTCCTCGATCTACTCGCCCGGCAAGCGACAGATCCGCTCGGCCCTCTGGATATCTCCATTCACAACGGCCCGAAAGGACGACCGTCCGTCGTTCTGGCCGAAACGCCCGCCGAAACCGGCAAATTGGACATCTCCATCTCGCACTCTCACGGCAAGGCGATCGGGATCGCCGGTTACGGCCTCTGCGGTGTCGACATCCAACACCTGAGCGACACGCTTTTTCGCGTCAAATCTCGTTTCTGCGACGAGTTCGAGACTGCCCTGCTGGAGACTATTCTGGAGAACGATCTTTTGCAACTCGGCCTGCTCTGGGTCAGCAAGGAAGCGATCCGGAAAAGTTTCAGCGATATTGCCCTGCTCGGTTTTCTCGAAATACATCTGGAACGGATCACCGTCGATCGGGGCTATCGTCTGCTCAACTTCCGCCTCGGCGGACCGATGGGCCGGCTCGGTACCGTTTCAACCACCACCCATGTCCATGGCGCCTATGCCCTGGCAGTCTGCACCGTCGACGCAACGCGCCTGAAACATGCCGGAATTGCCTGAAGTAGAAGTCGTTCGGCGCGGCCTTGCACACCACCTGCCCGGACGCACGATCACCGGATACCGGAGCAGCACCAAACCGCTGCGCCGCAAAAGCCCCGACGAGACGCTGCGGCAGTTGCTGATCGGGGCACGTATCGAGACGATCCGGCGACGGGCCAAATACCTGCTGATAGATTTCGTTAACCGGGCACTGCTCGTTCTGCACCTCGGCATGACCGGCCGACTCGGGATGTTCCCCGCAACCGATCCGTTGCTGCCCCACGATCATCTCCGCTGGCGCCTTGACAATGGTCTGGAACTGCGCTTCAACGACGCCAGGCGTTTTGGTTCCGTGATGCTCTTCTCCCGGCAGGAAGATAGTGACCCGGAAGATATGCTGTTCGCCGATACCGGACCGGAACCGCTCGGCCCACAATTGACGGTGAGTTACCTGCTGTCCAGAGCACACGGCCGGTCCATGCCGGTCAAACAATTTTTGATGGATGGTCGCATCGTTGCCGGAATCGGCAATATCTACGCAAACGAAAGCCTGTTCGCGGCGGGCATCAAGCCGACCCGGCCGGTCGGCACGATCGGCCGTCGCAGATGGCAGAGACTTCTCGACCGGATCAGGGCCACTCTCGAGCGAGCCATTGCCTGCGGCGGCTCGACAATCAGTGATTTCTTCGGTACGACCGGGGAAGGCGGCTATTTCCAGGTCCATTTTTCCGTGTACGGCAAGGCAGACCAGCCTTGCCCCCGCTGTCAGTCCCCGATTCAATCGCTCAGGCTGGGCGGCAGGTCGACCTTTTTCTGTCGCCGCTGTCAGCGCTGAACAAACCTCCGTTCTTCGGACCAGCCAAGCCTCCCGGCGCCCCGGACTGTTGCAGCCGTTCACTTTTGCCTGCTTGCCAGCGGCCGCAATCTTTGGTTTATTGCACTATCATCCGGAGGATGAATACATCCGGCTCACTTCATTCCCATTTTCAGACAGGTTTCAGACCACCATACCAAAGGAGGGAGGTCATGAGTTCACGAATCGCGGCCATCGATGCTCTGGAGATTCTCGATTCACGGGGCAACCCCACCGTTCGGGTCTTTGTCGAACTGGAAAACGGCATCCGTTCCTGCGCTTCGGTTCCTTCCGGCGCAAGCACCGGAGAAAACGAGGCCATCGAACTGCGGGACAACAATTCCACCCGTTATAACGGCAAAGGGGTCCGCACCGCCGTCGATAATGTCACCAAGATTATCGCCCCTGAGATTATCGGCATCAAAGCTGAAGACCAGGCCGTGATCGATCGGCTGATGATCGAGCTGGACGGCTCGGAAAACAAGGCAAACCTCGGCGCCAACGCCATTCTCGGGGTATCCATGGCCGTTACCCGGGCCGCCGCGGAATCACTCGGTCTGCCGCTCTATCGGTATCTCGGGGGCAGCGGTGCCTGCCGCCTGCCGGTACCGATGATGAATATTCTCAACGGCGGTGCCCATGCCGACAACAGCGTCGACTTCCAGGAATACATGGCCGTTCCCATCGGTTTCGACACCTTCAGCGAGGGACTGCGCGCCATCGCCGAGACGTTTCATACACTGAAAAAACTGCTCAACAGCCGAGGCCTGGCGACCGGCGTCGGCGACGAGGGCGGCTTCGCCCCCAATCTCGGCAGCAACGAAGAAGCGATGGAAGTGATCCTCGAGGCAATCGCCAAGGCCGGCTATCAACCCGGCAGTGACATCGCGATGTCCCTGGACAGCGCCGCCAGCTCATTTTCTCCCGATCTCAAGTCGACATACGACCTGCAATGGTCCAAAGGCGGCGCTTTAAGCAGCCAGCAGATGGTCGATCTGGTCTGCAAATGGGTCGCCGACTATCCCATCGTCTCCTGGGAAGACCCACTGGCCGAGGGCGATTGGGACGGTTTCGCCCAGATCACCGAGCGGATCGGAAATACGGTGCAGATCGTCGGCGATGATATTTTCGTGACCAACCCACGCTATATCAAACAGGGTGTCGATTGGCTGACCGCCAATTCGGTCCTGATCAAGCTCAACCAGATCGGTACCGTCACCGAGACCATTGAGGCGATCCGGCTCTGCCGGGACGCCGGCTGGACATATGTAATTTCCCATCGCAGCGGAGAGACCGAAGACACTTTCATCGCCGACTTCGCGGTCGCCATGGACGGTGGACAGATCAAGACCGGTTCCGCGTCACGAAGCGATCGGGTCGCCAAATACAATCGTCTGCTGGAGATCGAACACCATCTCGGCCAGGATGCCCGATACTACTGGAAACGCTGATACGCAGTCAGGGAGAATCACCGATGACGAACCAACAGGAAAGACCACCGCTCGACAAGGACAAAATAATTCCGGAACGCATGGCCGCACTGCGTTCGCTGCCGGTAGAGATCAAGCAGCAACTGACCGGCGAGGAGGCCCGTATCTTCCTCTACGGTGAACCGTTGCCGGAGGAACTGGCAAGCAAACTCAAAGACTATCTCGAAGAAGCATAACCCGAACATCATTGTTCGAAAGAGCGGCATCAATCACCATGCCGGAGGATCTATGTCACGAGTAATGAGATACATTCTGGTGTTGTCGTGTACGTTGCTGTTTGCCGGATGCGGCTACAACACCCTGCAGATGAAGGAAGAACAGGTATTCAAAGCCTGGGCCGATGTCGAATCGACGCTGCAGCGCCGGGCAGATCTGGTGCCGAACCTGGTAGCGACGGTGAAAGGGTATGCCGCTCACGAGAAGGAAACCCTCGAAGCGGTCGTCAATGCCCGCGCCCGTGCCACGTCGGTGCAGATCTCTCCGGGTGATCTCAGTAACCCGGCGGCGATGGAACAACTGGCCGCCGCCCAGGGCAGCCTGAGCTCGGCATTATCACGACTGTTGCTGGTCGTCGAGCAGTACCCTGACCTGAAGGCTAACCAGAACTTTCTCGACCTGCAGAACCAGCTGGAGGGAACCGAGAATCGGATCAACGTGGCCCGGCAGCGCTATAATGCGGCAGTAGAAGACTTCAACGGCTCGATCCGCCGATTTCCGGAACGTTTGACCAATTCTCTGCTGCTCCATCTCGACCGCAAAGAGTATTATAAGGCGGACGAAGGCGCCCAGCAGGTACCGCAGGTCAATTTCAATTGAAGCGGAGTGACGGCTGGTGCGACTGCACGTGAACATGCCTCGTTGGATCCGGCTGACGACCGCGCTGCTGCTCATCCTGTTCATCCCACCGGCGGTTAGCGCCCGACCGGTCCCCGAACTGACCGGTCGGGTCAACGATTATGCGGGAATGCTCGCTCCGGCCACGGTGAAACAGCTTGAAACGGTGCTGGCCGACCTGGAAGAAAGCGACTCCACCCAGATCGTCGTGCTGACGATCACCTCACTCGACGGCGACAGCCTGGAAAACTTTTCCCTGCGTGTCGTCGAGGACTGGCAGATCGGCCGTCAGGATCTGGATAACGGCGCTCTGCTGCTGATCGCCCGCGATGATCGCAAGCTGCGCATCGAAGTCGGGTACGGCCTGGAGGGAAGTCTTACCGACCTGGTCGCCGGACAGATCATTCGCAACGTGATCACGCCGCAGTTTCGTCTCGGTAATTTCGACCAGGGCGTCATCGACGGTGTCGGCGCCATGATCGCCGCGGTGCGCGGCGAATTCCAGGCACCGGCCAGTGGGCAGCGTCGCCAGGGGGCCGGGCAAGACCCCGGTGGTCTGATCACGGCCCTGCTCTTTCTCTTTTTCATTTTCGGCTCGATGTTTCGTCGCAACAAACCGCTGGCCGCCGGTGCCGGCGCCATTGCCGCACCACTGATCGCCCTGCTGCTGTTCGGCATCACCGGCCTGCTGCTCCTTCTGCTCATCCCGGCAGGCGCACTCGGGGGGCTGATCGCCGCCTCGCTCAACGCCGGTTCCTCTGTCGCCCGAAGCGGCGGACTCGGGGGCTGGCACCGCTCCGGCGGCGGTCTGGGAGGTGGCGGATTCGGCGGGTTCAGCGGCGGTGGCGGCGGTTTCGGCGGCGGCGGGGCATCGGGCAGCTGGTAGATACGATGCATACCCTGGCAGAAAAATTCCTTTCTCCCGACGAGCGACAGCGTATTACGCACTGCGTGCAACAGGCGGAAAAACAGACCTCCGGAGAAATCGTGCCGATGGTCGTCTCCGCCAGCCACGACTACCCACTGGCACCGGTGACCGGCGCGGCCCTGATGGCACTGCCGGCAGCAGTGCTGCTCACCCGCCTGATCGGCGACACCTTCTGGGTAGATTTTGACCGGATGTGGCTGTTCATTACCTGTTTCTGCGTCGTTTTTCTGCTCTGTCAGCAGATCATCAAACGATTCCCCCCTCTGCTGCGCCTGTTTCTCTCCCAGCGCCAGGCGGAAGAGGAAGTACGGCGCGCCGCAACGATGGCCTTTTTTACCGAACAGCTCTACAAGACCAAGGCGGAAAACGGCATCCTGCTCTACATCTCCGTTCTCGAGCAACGGGTGTGGGTCCTCGGCGATCGCGGCATCAATGAAAAAATCGACCGGCAACGCTGGCAGGAAATCGTCTCACTGGTCACCGACGGGGTCAAAACCGGGCACCAATGCGAGGCCATCTGTGCAGCCATCACGCGGATCGGCGAGATCCTCGGACAGGAATTCCCGATCGAGGCCGACGACAAAAACGAGCTGCACAACCTGATCGTCCGCTGACAAGCGCTGCCGCTTTCAGCCTAACCCCTTGACGGAACGTCATAACGAACGCTGAAAACCGGCTCATGGGCGGAAGGGCCGGCCAGCCGATTGCGGTCGATCCGGACCCTCGCAGATATCACGAATATCCCGTCATCTGCTTGCCGAAGAAAAAGAAAGAGAGTAAAGTGGCTGAGTTATTGTCTTAATCTGGACGTTCAGGCGGATGTCCACGCTCACGAAAACCGAGGAGAGACGCGGTGCCGCACTCTTTTTTTGCCGGGAAACATATCCTCATCACCGGCGCCACCGGGGGACTCGGGTCGGCATTGGTGAAACAACTCAGCGAGCCGGCCGGTCTGCTGGTCCTGCACGCTCGATCATCCAGTCGCCTCGAACAATTGGCACAATCCCTGCCGAACGGCACCAGGGTTATCACCGTTGCCGCCGATCTCTCGGTACCGGGCGAAGCCGCCAGGCTGGCCGAACAGGCCCTCGCGGAAGCCGGACATCTCGATCTGGTCTTCAATAACGCCGGCCTCGGCTATTTTGCCCTGATGGAAGAAGCCGAAGAGGCGAAAATCCGCTATCTCTTTGAAGTCAACACCTTTGCACCGCTCCTGCTGATACAGACGCTGGTGCCGGCAATGATCATCAGGGGAACGGGACGCATCGTCAATATCGTCTCCAGCGCCGGGCGGGTGCCGATACCGACGGTCGGTGTCTATGGCGGCAGCAAATCGGCGCTGGCTGTCATGGCCAATACCATGCGGTTGGAACTTGAGCCGAAAGGAATTGAAGTTGTCAATATCTACCCGGGAACGGTCAACAGCTCGTTTGAACGGAATGCCATGCGCGAAGCGGCTCGGCCGGGGCTCTGCCCAACGGTCGATTGCGGCGCTGCCGAGGAGGAGATCGCCCGGCAGATCGTCCACGCCGCCGCCGGCCCGGCCGGTGAGGTATGGCTGGAGCGCACCGGCCGCCTGCTGGCGCTGGCAGCGATCGCCTGGCCCACGGTTGTGGACAATCGTTTAAAACACCTCCGAGACAAGACGCTCAGCCAGACAGATCAGCTCAAGCCCCAGGAATTCAGACGCTGGCGGCTCTGGCAGCTGGAATCGACCATTGCCTGCAATCTCAGGTGTATCATGTGCCCATGGGAAGGCGTGCGCCGATGCGCTCCAAATGGTGGGCACATGGGCGAGGACGTCTGGCAGGCGTTGCTGCCGTACCTGGGTGAAGTAAAATCAATCGATTTTACCGGCGGCGGCGAACCGCTCCTCCAGCCGAACCTGCTGACCTGGATCAGGCAGGCCAAAGCCGCCGGTTGTGACGCCGGTTTTCTGACCAACGGTCTGCTGCTCAACGATACGATGATCGACGCCCTGCTCGACACGGGGCTGAACTGGATCGGTTTTTCCATCGACGGGGCGGACAAAACCACCTATGAAGCGATCCGGAAAGGCGCGGATTTCGATCGGGTCTGCGCCAACATCAAAACACTCACCTCACGACGAATCGATCGCCGCCCGCTGGTAATGATCAATTTTGTCATCATGAGTATGAACCAGCACCAGCTGGAAGATATTATCGAATGTGCCGCGCAGCTCGGGGCCGACCAGGTAAACTTTAAACAATGCGACGTCATCCGCGGCGAACATGGCGCCGCATTCGGATTGTTTGCCGACAAAGAGACGAAACAGATTCGGCATCTCGAGAAAGCGTTGAAAAAGGCAACACGGCTGGCCCGAAAATGCGGTATTCGCACGACCTCCTTTTCATTTACGCCCGAAGAATTACCGGTTTGCGATCAGGATCCACGGGACTCTCTGTTTATTCGACATGACGGTTCCGTCGCACCGTGCATTAACCTGGCGATCGGCGGCCCTTCTCGATTTTTCGGCGAGAAGATCACCTTCCCCACCGTGCATTACGGCAGACTTCCCGAAACGGATCTGGAATCCTTGTGGCACAGCGAAACCTGCACTTTTTATCGACGCCGGTTCGAGCAGCGAGTCAACGCGCACGACCAGACGCTGAGCAACGCCGATATCGGCCGCGACCTGATCAGAATGAAGGAGGCCTTTCAGGCCGCAATCGAGGCAATGCCCCAAGCACCGGAAGGGTGTCGCCACTGTCATTATCTCTATGATGTATAACCGCGGTGAAGAAATGAGCAGATCGAAGAGCGGTTACAAAATGATTTCGGCGAACAGCAGCGCAGCACCGTCCGGTAGAACGGACTGGTCGGCATAACCGGACTTTCAATCATGGCAACTATCTTCCTGATCCGTCATGGGGAAATTCCCCAATCAACACCGCAGCGGTTCATCGGCCAGCGCGACCTGCCGCTGACTGATCGGGGCAAGGAACAGATCGCCCGGCTGGCGCCGATGCTCGCCGCGCTCTCCGTCGAGCGAGTCTTCTGCAGTCCGCTGACCCGCTGCCTGAACAGCGCTCGCATCATCTGTCTGCGTTTGGGGTGTCGGCCGGACATTGAGCCGGCCCTGAAAGAAATTAGTCTTGGCAGCTGGGAGGGATTGCGGATCGGGGATGTCCGGGCCCGGTACCCGGGAGAATATGAGGCTCGCGGACTCGATGTCGCCGGCTTTCGTCCGGCAGGCGGCGAAAGTTTCAGCGATCTGCAGAAGCGGGTCTGGCCGGTTTTCGAAGCTATCGTCGCCAAGACGGATACGGTTTCCGCCGTGGTGGCCCATGCCGGTGTCAACCGGGTGATTCTCTGCACCGTCCTCGGCATGCCGCTGGCCAATCTCTTTCGGATCGAGCAGACCTACGGCTGTCTCAATATCATCGAAACCGGCCGCCAGGGCTTTCGGGTAAAGGGCTTAAATTGCCTGACAATTCCGTGAGCCATCTGCCGCCATCCGGCACCATTCAAAAGGACAAGGACAGACCGGAGTGGCCATGGATCACCTGACAGGTCAGGTGCTGCGCCAGATAATCGACTGCCGATGCCCCTGAGCAGTGGCAGGCAACCAATCGCTTGATGTCCAGGCCGTTGAGCGCCTGCACGGTCTGCTGCAGCCGCTCAGGTCCGGCATGCAGCAGGTGCAACCCGCCGATAATGGTATCAATCCGCCGCTCACCGGTTATCCTGACAATCTCATTGACGATATTGACAATACCGGCATGGGCGCAGCCGACGCAAATCACCAGGCCCGTCTCGGTGCGGAGCCACATTGAGACATCATCGTCAATCAGGTCCTGCCGTTGTCCCAATTGATCGAAGAAAAACGGCGCACCGGGGTCTTCGTAGATGGTAAGCCGCGGAATCGGGCCGGTAACACCGATGCGATCGGTGATCTGCGTGGGCCGTGTCAACCAGTGGATGGCTTCTCCCGGTAGGTGATCGAGCGCCTGCATCGATCGCTCCGGCATGCGTACCGGCTCGATGGTCGTTCCGTTGCGCAGCACATAACGCGGTTGCAGCGCCGCCTGATGCAGATAGACCTGAGGCCTGCCGGCCTCGGCCAGAACCAGCGCGATACCGCCGGTATGATCGTAGTGACCGTGGCTCAGGACCAGATCGGAGACCCGGGATAGATCCAGACCAAGGGTCCGGCAGTTGGGCTGCAGACATTTGCTCTCGGCAGTGTCAAACAGGATTATCCGGTCATCCGCCTCAATCCAGAGCGAATAACCATGCTCGGCAATCAGGCCGTCACCGGCCTGATTGTCAACCACCACGGTCAACCGTGTCGTCGTCATTGTGCTGTTCCCCTGCTATTCATCGGTTTAGTTCCTTCCGGTCAGCCGAACCATTGTCAGCCTCGGCCCGGCGCTGCCGGGCTTGATAATCGCCCAGCGCCTGCTGCAGTGTCGCCTCGGCGAGTTGGGCGCAGTGGAGATGGGTTTCGGGTACACTGCCGACCTCATCGACGATGTCCATCATCGTCAGCTTCGCAAGTGCCGCCGTGTCCTTTCCGGACGCCAGTCGTGCCGCCGCATCGATACAACTCCTGCTCATCGTGCAGCCATCCGTCCAGGTATGGGTCTCTATCACCTGTCCCTGCCGGATCTTGAAGGCGAGTTCCATCGTATCTCCGCAATTACCGGTCACCTTGGCGTAACCGTCAGGATCCGGCAAATGCGGCGTCCAAAGGTAACTCAAACCATACCAGGCGGCAACAAAAGCAACCAGGATACCGACCAACAGCAGAAAACCGCTCACCGTCATATGCTGCCGCCCTTTTCTCCGTTAATGGTGTCAGGTAGTGGAAGCCGCGGCATAGGCCTCGTCGATGCGCTGCCGGACATAATCGAGAACCGACGGGTCGGCTTCATCGATATCAAAACACAGTCCGTCTTCACCCAGCAGTCCGCCCGGTACTAGATCACCACGTTGCTCGGGATCGGTGACATCCTCGCCGTAAAAACAGACCGACAGCCACCGTGGATCGTCATCGATCACGTCGACCATGACGAACAGGGGACGGCTTGCCCGGTCCCGGCAGATGCCGCGCAGAGAATAGCTGACTCCCGGGCGGGCATGAAACTCCAGAGTGGCACCAGAGAGTCCCTGCACTTGCTGCCACATGGCGATAAAACCCTCCTTGCCGGCCGAAGACGAAGCTGGCCAGTCCCGTACAAACGATTCGACCTGTTGCTCTTGCTCCTCCATAATATTCTCCCCGAACCACTTGAAATGATTTTCAATTTACAGATGGTTCCCTTCTGAACATATGCCCGTTTGGGCGGCTGCAATAGTACTGCTCACCCTTCTCTCTGTCAACGCCTTATGGGCGTCAACCTGGAAAAGCATCCCTCGTGTTTGGCTGTGCTCGACCAACCGGAGGTCTGGTCGGCGAGGCGACGCCGTCCGGCTGGCACCCCGGCAAGAAGACGCTGAAGCCGGGTATTGACTTGGTTGGCAAGGTCTGGCAGGAATGGAAAACCGATATGGCCTTTGATTAACTCTTCCTCCCTGAACGGCGCGGGGACCGGTCGCCGCACTACGGGCACCGCCCCGCGCCGTTCAGGTTCACCCGGGCCAGGAGCTCGGTCATCTCATCTCCATGGGAAAGGTGACAAGCCCGGCCAGGGCGTTACCAATCGACGCGGGACAGGTTCAACACCTGTCCCGCTGTTGATCAAGATGGTCGAGGATAAAAAAAGATTTGACGCAGCGCTCGCTCAATGTCGGCAAATGCTGCGTCATCGGAACCGCAACGGTTATTGCTGGAGGAGG
>NPIE01013260.1_pt1 | contig 19144 bp, 19 predicted proteins | sample 8637661 | NCBI WGS metagenome assembly NPIE01 (sample SAMN07420842, study PRJNA396082) | bioreactor metagenome | isolation source: sample BA12 brine-fed electro-methanogenic bioreactor BA | place: Japan: Kochi | collected 2016-12-09
AAAATGAGTATTTTTTTAAATTTATACTATTACCCTCCTGCGAAGTGGTATTAATGATAGAAAGTAAAATAAAAGTTCTTAGAAAGGCAGCACAAGTATCGACTGTCCAGGATTCAGATAAAATATGGTGCGTAATTGCCGGTAATGAAGAAATGGTTAATAATGTAGCATATGCCGCAATATCTGCTAAAGAACGAGTTAAAATAGTTTTTCGAGAGCATGTTAATTTAAAAGAGTCATTTGTTCGAAAAAAATTTGATTTTATCATGTTACATGGCGACAGCAACATTATAAGAGAATTGAGTTTGATTTGTAAAGAAAATGGTGGAGCTTATCTAAAAATAGCCCCATATTACGTTAAAAATGAATCAAATCTAATATTGCTGGTGGCACCAGATAATGCTATAAAAAAATTTGCAGGAGATGCTGAAAAAGATAATATTAAATTTTCATTTATACTGGAAGATAAAACGACTGGTTTTATAGAAACTGATGTTTCCATAACCAATCACCTTCCTAAGCTACTGCGTGATGTGGTAGATCCCTTATTCAAACTGACAGATATGGTTTTGTCAACCATACTCATCTCAACTGATGAGCAGTACATTAAACAGATAAAAAAAGTTGCTAATTCTAACCAGATATTCGTTGTAGAGTTCAAAGAAATTATTGAGGAGGAGTAATATGTTCTCATTTGGAAAAAAGAAGAATAATGAAGAAGTAAGAAAAAAATCGCTTAATGATACTTTAGGAATTGATTTAGGTACTTTAAACACCGTGGTGGCCAAGCCATCAGGGGATAAATTTGATTTATATAAAATTCCATCAGTAGTAGCCGTGAAAAAAGAAGACCCGTCCTATGTTCTGGCTGTAGGTGAAGAAGCAAAGATGATGCTGGGCAGAACTCCAGAAGACATAGTGGCCGTAAGACCACTACGAAAAGGAGTTATTGAGAGCGTAGCTCAGGCAGAAGCCTTGCTGGTCTATTCAATTGAACTGGGATCAGGAGAAGACAACACAAGTATTGACCGTATAGTAATTGGAATACCCGGAGATGCTTCTGAAGTAGAAAGAAATGCTGTAGAAGAAATTGGTAGAAAAGCTGGAGCCAGTTATGTACTGGTAATCAGTGAAGGACTTTCAGCTGCTATTGGTGCAGGTTTACCTATTGCAGAAGCTACCGGAACTATGGTTATTGATATTGGGGCCGGTTCCAGTGATATAGTTGTAATTTCACTAGGGGGAATCACCGACATAAAAACCATCCGCTGGGGTGGAGACGATATTGATGACAATATCGTGGACCAGGTAAAGGAAAAGTATGAAGTGGAGATAGGTATTCACGAAGCAGAAAAAGCCAAAATAGGGGTGGGAATGGTACATTCCAATATAGATATGGAACTGGATAAAACTACAGTTATAGGAAAGTGCATGAAAACCAATAAGCCTAAGGAAGTAGAGATTGACTCCAATATGGTGGCAAATGCTGCAGAGCCAATAGTAGTAAAAATTGTTGAAGCATTAGCGGTAGTCCTTGAAAGACTATCCCCTGAATTAATATCCGGAGTATACCAAAAAACGGTGGTTGTAGGTGGAACTTCACAATTAAAAGGCCTTAAAGAAAGGATTTATGAAGAAGTGGGAATTCCAGTAGAAATATCTGATGACCCTATGACAGTAGTGGCTAAAGGAGCAGCCATTGTAGCTGCAGAACCCCGTGCATTAGAACCTGAAGTGCGATTGAAAGCCATGAAATAATTCCTTTTCTAAATTTTTTATTTTTTTTATTTAAGTTTTTTTTATTATTATTGAAGATTAAATTAAAATTTTAAAATCCTGCTATAATTAAAGAAATAATTTGAGATACTAACATGAAAATATTAGGCATTGATGAAGCCGGGCGTGGACCAGTTATAGGTCCTTTAGTAGTCTGTGGAGTTCTAGTTTCTGAAGATCAGTTGGAACTTATGGAAAAAATGGGCATTAAAGATTCCAAAAAAGTAGCTCCAAAAAAAAGAAATCTCCTGGCCCGTAAGATAAAAAAAATTGCAGAGTGCTTTGTGGTAAAAATTTCTGCCAGGGATATTGATAATATGCGGGCAAAGGACATAAACCTCAATGAGATTGAAAAAATTGCCATGATGAAGATTATAAAAGAATCCCAGGCACAGTCAGTGATTATTGATTCAGTAGATGTAAATCCTTCCAGATTATGTAGTGAAATTAGTGAAGTATTAGGCCCGGAGATTGACATTAAGGCAGAACATGGGGCAGACGATAATTATGTGGTGGTAGCAGCTGCCTCAATTGTGGCCAAGGTGGAAAGGGATATGGAAATAGAGAAATTAAGTCGCCAATATAGAAAATTAGGCAACCTAGGATCTGGGTATCCCAGTGACCCCCGTACCAAAGCCTTTTTAAAAAATTTTAAATACGACAATATGCCGGAATTTGTACGTAAGTCCTGGGCAACTGTAAAGAAAATGAAGGACAATTAAAAAATTGTAAAAATTAGAAGATTAATAAGGACCCCCTTAATTTTATGAACTTATGTTTATCTAAAAACACATTCTATGAAAGTATTTAAATAGAGACCTCTAATCAAATGTTAGGAGCAGATAAGTTTATAAGATAATATCCCAATATGATTAAAATTAAATTTAAATAGAATTTCTAATAATAAAAGATGATAAAATGATTCTGGATTTTTTTACCAATACACTGGGAACTATCCTGGAAATGTTTAAAAGTGGAGGCATAATCACCTACCTCATTGCTATAGTAGGTATATATGGTGTATTTACCTCACTGGAAAAAATTGTTTATTTAAAAAAAATATCAAGAGTAAATACTGCTCAGATAATTGGAACCGTTAATGATTCTATGGAAAAAGGAGGGTCTCTTGAGGCACTAAGAGCCATCGGCCAATTCCAGAACCCTATATCCAAGATTATTTCTGAAGCCCTTAAAATTGGATACCGGAATAAGGGTGAAGTGGAAGATGCTATGGAAAGGGTATTCATCGTGGAAATGGGTAGGATGACCAAGGGCATGGAAACCCTGAAAACCATTATTGAAATAGCTCCCCTGATGGGTTTGATTGGTACAGTTATTGGTATGTTTTATACCTTCCGGGAAATTGGAATGAGTGCCGAACCTGCTGCCCTGGCTGAAGGGATTTACATCGCATTAATAACCACCATTATGGGTTTAAGTGTAGCCATTGTACTGGTACCCTTCTATTCATATATAAAAAGCCATATTGATAAAGAAATGGACAGCATTGAACTTGCCAAAAAAATGACTAACTGGAGTTATGCTGTAATGAAAATAAAGGTGGATGCAGATCTTGAAGAGGCTATAGAGGCCTTACAGGAATCAGAAGGGATTGTTAATGTAAAAAAGATAAATGATCCTGAGGCTAATATCTGGGTGGCCTTCAAACCCAGTATGCTGGAAAAGAGTATTAACAATATCATACTGGAAAAATGCAATACTAATGCCGAAATTGTGATGAGTAAACTCAAGCAGTAAAACATCCACTATCCCGGCATTAAAATAGAAACTTTCATAAAATAAATAAAAAAGGGTTTTTTACATGACTATGGATATACAAAAATACCGTAATCAACTAAACAGTAGTAGCCCTAAATTTAATATGGTTCCTTTCATTGACATTCTTTTTACCATATTAATCTTTTTAGTGGTTACCAGTACATTTCAGGTTGCGGATCAATCAGCGGCAGTTACCGGTAAACCAGAAATAGATGAAAATGCAGGTCCATCTGAATATTATTTAATACCGGTGGCGGGTTTAAGAGAAGTACTAGTTAATGGGGAAGATATGTCCCGTTTTATTAGAAATAGTGCGATTGCAGTGCATACCCGGGTGATTGATGAAGGTGAGCTTATTATAAAACCCAAGGAGGGTAAAATAATAATTACATCCCCACCAGACCTGCCTACAAATAAAGCAGTTAAATCTCCAGAATAGTTTAAAAAAATAATTCCCGGAAAAAGGAATATTATTCGAATTATCAGGTGAAAAAGATGTATCTTGGAAGAATATTAGCATTAGGAAGTAATGAAAATGGAACATTTGTAGCCTACCGGGTTTCCAGCAGATCTTTTCCAAATAGAATGGCTAAAGAATTTGAAGGAAGTGCTGCCATCATTCCGAAAGAAGGCTATGAAAAAGACATATTTGAAAGTCCTTACATTGCCTACAACTGTATTAAAATTGTGGATGATGTGGCCGTGGTATCCAATGGATCCCACACGGACGTAATAGCTGATAAAATATCTTTAGGGATGAATATAAGGGATGCTATTGCACTTTCTCTTCTGGCCATGGATTATGAAAAGGATGATTATAATACTCCCCGAATTGCAGGGGCAATTAAAAAGGAGGGAGAAGGCTTTATTGGAATCGTGACTCACCAGGGCATATTGGTGGAAAAAATTCCTGCCGGTGAAGTAAGATACATTTCAACCTACGAACACATCGCCCCTCAAAAAGTAGAATTTGAAGCAAAAAATTCTAAAGAGGCGGCAGAATTTATAATGAACCAGGGAAAATTTGAAGAATTCAGTAATGAAGTTACCTCAGCCGCTGCTTTTGCTGGTGCTAACTGGGAATTAAGCACCATCTAGTATTTATCTAAAATTAAAAATAGCCTCTTAATCCTTTTAAATTCTAAAAATCCAGCGAATAAATCTAATTAATTAAGAATAAATAAATTTATTATATTTTTATTTTGAAACACAAATTTTGCCAGTTTTATATGGGTGGGTTAATGAAAATAGAATTAATTGGTCTTGAAAATTTACCTTTAGTAAAAAAAGATGATGATTTATCCTCTTTAATTGTAGATGTTGCCTTTAATCAGGGACTGAAGTGGAAAGATGGGGATATTATTGTTATAGCAGAAACCATTATATCCAAAGCAGAGGGAAATTATATAAACCTGGATTCAATTAAACCCGGTAAAAAAGCAAATCATCTGGCCCAAAAAACTGGTAAAAGTCCAGAATTAATGGAAGCTATATTAAACCATTCCCGAGAAATAGTAAAAGTAGGAAATGATTTTATAGTAACTGAAACCAATCATGGATTTATTTGTGCAAATGCCGGAATAGATGAATCCAATGTTGAAAAAGGTTGGGCTACTCCTTTACCCCTCCATCCAGATAAAAGTGCCAAAAATCTAAGAAAAAATATAGAATTAAAAATTGGCAAACAATTAGCAGTTATTATTTCTGATACCCAGGGAAGGCCCTTCCGGGAAGGTGCTGTGGGAGTGGCCATTGGAAGTTCCGGGATAAAAACTATCTGGAATCGGAAAGGTGAGATTGATCTTTATGGGCGTAAATTAGAAACAACTCAAATCGCAGTTGCCGATGAATTAGCAGCCTCAGCCTCATTAATAATGGGCCAGGCTGATGAAGGTATGCCAGTAGTGGTTGTAAGGGGTTACTCTAGTTTTGAAATTCTAAAAGATCCTGAATCTGGAGCTCAAGATCTAATCCGACCTAAAAAATATGATGCATTCCGCCAATAAAAATAATTTAGATAATACCAGTTTAATTTGCCTCCATCCATATCAAATATTTTTTTTAGAATAAGGCTTGTTAATCACAAAGTATATTTAAATCTTTAGATGAGAGTTATTATGATCACAGTACTTTCTGGTGGTACCGGAACCCCCAAATTAATTCAGGGTATAAAAAAAATAGTTGATCCGGAAAAGATTAATGTGGTAGTAAATACGGTGGAAAACGATTATTTTTCAGGAGTTTATGTTGCTCCTGATATCGATACCGTGCTTTATACCCTGGCAGATATCATAAATGAAGATACCTGGTATGGGATTAAAGACGATACATTCATAACCCACCATAAGTTAAGTGAATTGGGAACACCAGAACTCTTAAAAATTGGGGATAAAGATCGGGCTTTTAAAATACAAAAAACTAATTTAATGGAAAAGTACGATTTATCCAAAGTTGTTGATATTCAAAGAAGTAGGTTGGGTATAGCTTCCCGGGTTATTCCCATGAGTAATCAGCAGTCCCGGATAAAAATTATCACTCCCTCCAGGGAAATTAGTTTTCATCAATTTTTAGTTCAGGAACAGGGAAAAAGTCCTGTAAAAGATGTAGTTTACAATCAGGTGGAACCTGTACCTGAGCTGGTGGAAAGTATAGAAAATTCAGAAATAGTGATTATTGGGCCTTCTAATCCTGTAAGTTCGATTGGGCCAATAATATCTTTAAAAGGAGTTAAAAAAGCTTTGAAAAATAATTATGTTGTGGGAGTATCCCCCATAATTGGAAATAATCCAGTAAGTGGGCCTGCAGCTAAATTTATGGAAGCTCTTGGTTATGAAGTATCGTCCTGGGGAGTCAGTACCATTTATTCTGATTTTTTAGATAAATTTATTATTGATGAACAAGACGCTGCTTTAAAAACTAAAATAGAAAAACTAATTAAAGAGGTTATAATAACAAAAACCAAGATGCGTAACATAGGGGATAAAATAATGTTAGCCAAAGTAATTTTGGGTGAATAAATATGATACAGATGACTCTAATTCAAATTGATAATTACGGGCCCTGGACAGTTACTCCAGCTCCAAGGACCGAATCCGATCTACAAATTCTACAGGCAGAACTTTATGCAGATTTGCAGAGGCAGTTTGCTGCCAAGCAGGGACTGGTTTTTTTCACCCGATTTGACAATATGCTGGCTGTAACCAATAACAGTGATGTGGAAGACCACCTCCGAATTCAAAGATCCATAAGGAACAGATACCCTATAACTGTCAGTATGGGAGTAGGAGCGGCTGAAACACCCTATGATGCACAAAGAAATGCTTCTAAAGCCCTTCAAAATTATGGTGGTGCCCAATCTGAGGATAGAAGTGAAATCCTGGCTGTTGATGGTCTGGTTAATAAAGAAGAAAGTTTTGTACAGTTAGCCCATATTGATATTAATGGTATTACCGAATCCCTGACAGACATAGTCCCTGCTTATGATACTTCTTTTATTGTTAATAGAGTACAGCATTTTTTAATGAAAAAGTTAATTGAAAAAGGGTCATTGCTATTTTTCATTGGGGGAGACAACTTCATGTCCCCCTGCAATGGACTTGAACCAGAGGGTTTACTTAAAATTATTGAAGAAATCGAAGCAGAGATAAATGTGGCTTTAAAAGCAGGTATAGGAAAAGCCCCTACAGCTGAAAAAGCAGCTAATCTAGCTGATTTAGCTTTAGAAGAAATTCGTGATGGCTTTACTTATGATCTGGTTCATGTGATGAAAGAATGAACATTTTTTTTATTTTTCAAAAAAAAGTCTAAGATTAAATAATTCCTTAAAATTTATTTTGTGAGTGTGAGTTTTATTAAAGTACTTGCTCCTATGGCTGGAATAACCAATGCGGATTTCTGTTTAAAACTTATCCCCTGTGGATTTGATATGGTGACACTAGGAGGATACAATGCAGATAAACCCACCATCCATGCTGGGAAAAAAATAATGGAAAGGGGAAGGCTGGAATTCGATATATCTGAAGGGGAATTAATAGACAAGATTAAAAAAGAAGCCGATAAAATTAAAGAAAATTGGAATGGTGAATTATCAGTTAATATTCGTTCCCTTACCCCGGATCCAATAATTGAAATATCTAAATTAAAGAAGGTGGATGTGGTGGAAATAAATGCCCATTGCCGTCAAAAAGAAATAACATCCATTGGCTGTGGACAGGCTTTACTTAGCAATCCCGATTTTATGGAAGAATTTGTCTTGCATGTGGTAAAAAAAGCTAAAAGCAAAGTTTCTGTTAAGATAAGAGCCCATGTACCCGGGGTAGATGAGTTGAAAATAGTAAATATTATAGAAAATACCGGGGCAGATTTTATCCATGTGGATGCCATGAAACCAGGATATAAAGAAGCAGATCTGGATTTAATCACAAGAATCAAAGATAGATGTTCTATTTTTATAATTGGCAATAACTCCATAACTGATTTAGATTCTGCCCAAAAAATGATTGATTCCGGTGCCCAGGGGATATCCATTGCCCGGGCAGCCATGGCAGGTAAATTGAATTTTGATTTGTCAAAAATTAGATTAAGTTAATTTTTTTTTAGTTGAAAATTATTTTCAGGAAAAATTAGAATGATAGCTTAAAAAAATTCTAAGTAAAAAAAATAAAATTTAATAAGCTATTGCATATTATAGTTATATTAATTATAATTAATTGTCAAAATCGAAGTGTGATTATATTTAATTATAAAAATTTAAGCTGCATAAAATAATTATATTAATAATAATTGTATGTGCAGAATTAATAAATAGTATTTGATAATAAATATTTTTAAAAGGTGGTTCAATGTCTTTTATTGTGCTGGAAAACATTACCAAGAGTTTTAAAGGAGTTCCTGTTTTAAAAAACTTGAATTTGACCATAAATGAAGGTCAGGTCCTGGGTATTTTAGGTAGAAGTGGTTCAGGAAAGTCAGTCCTCATAAATATGTTAAGGGGGATGAAGGATTATAAACCTGATGAGGGTAGTATCACCTATAATATAGCAATCTGCCAGGAATGTCTGCGTGTTGAGCCGCCATCTAAAGTCGGCTCAGTTTGTGGATGTGGATGTGGTAGTGAATTTGAAGCACAGAGTGTTAATTTTTGGGACTCTGATCGTAAGGTTTTCGCTGCAATTAAAAGAAGAATATCCATTATGCTGCAGAGAACCTTCGCCCTTTATGAAGATGACACCGTAATTGATAACGTTATAAAATCCATGATTGACGTGGATTATGAAGAAAGTACTTATCGGGCCCTGGATATTCTTGAATTAAGCCAGATGACTCACCGAATTACCCATATTGCCCGTGATTTAAGTGGTGGAGAAAAACAAAGAGTAGTTTTAGCTCGTCAAATAGCAAAAGACCCTATGCTCTTTCTAGCAGACGAACCTACCGGTACTCTTGATCCTAAAACTGCCGAGTTGCTACATCAGGCCCTGATTGAAGGGGTTAAAGAAAAGGGCGTGACCATGGTGGTAACCTCTCATTGGCCAGAGGTAATGAAAAAACTTTCAGATTATGTAATCTGGCTGGAAAAAGGGGAAATAATTGCAGAAGGAAACCCTACTGAAATTGTGGAAAAATTCATGGCACAGGTCCCCTTACCAGAAAAGGGAGAAGAATTTAAATCTGATGCCCCTATAATTGAAATGAAAGAGGTTAAAAAACATTACTACTCCATTGATCGAGGGGTAGTTAAAGCTGTAGATGGAGTAAATCTCACCGTGGATGAAGGTGAAATCTTTGGAGTGGTGGGCCTTAGTGGAGCCGGCAAAACCACCTTATCCCGGATATTATTCGGCCTTACGGATCCCAGTTCCGGTGAAATTATGGTAAGACTGGGAGAAAACTGGATCGATATGACCCAAAAAGGCCCGGTTGGTAGAGGGAGAGTTATGCCTTATCTTGGAATTTTACACCAGGAATACAGCCTTTATCCCCACCGAAATGTTTTAGGAAACCTGACTGAAGCTATAAGTCTGGAATTGCCTGCAGAATTTGCAAAAATGAAGGCCATATACGTATTAAAGGCAGTGGGATTCGATGATGAATATGCCGAATCAATTTTAAAAAAATCTCCAGATGAGTTAAGTGGTGGAGAACGACACCGGGTAGCTCTGGCACAGGTACTGATTAAAGAACCCAATATTATAATTCTAGATGAGCCTACCGGAACTATGGATCCTATAACACGGGTTCAGGTTACCGATTCCATAATTAAAGCTCGAGAAGAACTAAATCAAACCTTTTTAATTATTTCCCACGACATGGAGTTTGTGCTGGATGTTTGTGACCGGGCCTGTCTCATGAGAGGGGGTAAAATACTTAAAATAGGGGAGCCGGAATCTATTATAGAGGAGTTAACCCCTACTGAAAAAGAGAAGATGCTGGGTGAAGAATAAATTTTTTTTTATTCTATTATTTATTTAATTTTCTAATCTTTTTCTTAAATTTATATATTTTAATAACCAAACTAAAAAAATCAATTAAATTTAATTATTCAAATCAAGTTAATGGAGGATTTTTATATGGAATGGGAAGATGCACCATCACACGTATGTCGCGGAGGAGATAAAAGAGCACTTGCTTTTTGTTGTCCTCCTGTGAAACCTTGCCCTATATTACACGCTTTAGAAGATTCTAATCGTACACCACAGGAATATATAAAAATAAAAGAGGAATTCGGGAAAAAAACAGCATTGGGACAGGGAGAAGGAACCTGTTTCGGGTCTTTAGTCTGGTGTTGTAAACCATCTAAACCCTGCCCCTTAAGGGATATGGTTATGCGCCGAATTGACATGAGTACTGACCAATACATGAAACTGAAAAAACAATTATCAGAAGAATTGGTAGGTAAAGATGATTATTCCGATGAAGAAAGTATTAAAGCCCTTTCAGATACATTTAATGTTTCAGAGGGAGAAGCAAGTAACATTCTAAAGGAATGTGGCAATGATTTAAGAACCGCCATGAAAGTCTTAAGAATGAAGAATCTGGAATAATTATTAATTTCTGGAGTTAATTTTTATGGGCTGGACTTCGCTTTTTCTGAATATGGAAAAAAAGAAAGTTTTAATCGTTGGATCAGGCGAAGTAGGCCAAAGAAGAGCACTTAAATTTCTTGATGCTCATTCAAAAGTGATTATAACTGGGGGAACCGTCCCTGAAAAACTATTGAAGTTAGGTGCCATTGAAAAGCCAGTTAATGAAATAGAAAAATGGATTAAATGGGCAGATCTGGTGGTAGTAGCTAGCGGTGATAATGAATTAAATAACAAGGCAGCTTTACTTGGTAAAGATAAACTTTTAAACCGGGCTGACTATCCTTTAGAAGGCAATATTATAGTTCCCACCAGCTTTTTTGTGGGAGATGCTCAAATATCAATTTTTACAGGTGGAAAAAGTCCTTTAATGGCCAGAATACTTAGAAAAAAAATTCAAGAAGCTATTAAAGATGAGGATCTACTTCAAATTGAATTACAGCACTATGCAAGGCAATTACTTAAGGATAAAATAAGTGATCAAAAAAAAAGAAGAATTCATCTCTACCAAATATTAAATAACCCGGATATAATTAAATTATTAAATGAAGGCAAACTGAAAGAGGCTAAATCTCAAGTAAGGGAATATTTAACTAAAATTAATGGAACAACCCATGGTTTCTAATTATAATAAGGAGGGAAGTTCTTGATTCTGAATATAAGAGTTGATCACAAAATCGCTGATATTAATACTATGGAAAATTCTACTGCTACCTTAGAAGACCTTATTCAGGATTTAAGTAAAAAGTATGAAGTTCAGGAATCTATCTCCCTCAATACCTGCAACCGGGCGGAATATTACCTGGTACTTAATGAACTTAAAGATGTAGATATGGACTGGAATGGTTATGAAAGTAATTTTGTAATAGAAAAAGACGAAAAAGCCCTTAAACATCTTTTAAAATTGGCTTCTGGTTTGGAATCAATGATTATTGGGGAAGATCAGATACTGGGCCAGATAAAAGATGCAAAAAAAGCAGGTTTGAAGGATGGAAGTTGTGGAACCGTCCTGGATTGCGTTTTCAACAAGGCCATCCATGTAGGTCAGTCTGTTCGACATAAAACAAATATAAATAGGGGTTTTGTTTCTATTGGATCTGCTGCTGTTGAGCTGGCAGAATCTATGCACGGAGATTTAAAGTGTAAAAAGGTTCTGGTAGTTGGTGCCGGTAAAATGGGAACTCTCGTGGCTAAAGCGCTGGTTGAAAAACATTTAAAAGCCATAGTTGTTTCTAATAGGACTTATGATCGTGCTGTAAAATTAGCTAAAGAATTAGGTGGCTATGCCATTCATTTTGACCGTTTTATGGAAGCTATGTCCGATGCAGATGTGATTATTAGTGCCACCGGTGCCCCCCATCCCATATTGACTTATGATAAGGTAAAAAAAGCAGTTCCTCCTCATAGAAGAAACTCGCTGGTAATGGTGGATATAGCAAATCCCCGAGATATTGAAGATAGAGTAATGGAATTAGGAGTTAAGGTATTTAATATTGATGACTTACGAGGTATCGCTAATAAAAATAAAAAATTACGTGAAAAAGAAGCTCTCCAAGCAGAAAAAATTGTAGAAGAAGAGTTAGATCTTCTTTTAAATTCATTAAAGCATTTTAAAATTGAACCAGTCCTGCGGGATATTAGAAAGAAAATGGAAATAGTCAGAACTAAAGAAACCCAGAAAGCTTTGAAAAAGCTGGGAGACTTGCAGGGAAAAGAGCATGTAGTGGATAATCTTACCAGATCAGTGGTGGATAAGATACTATATGATATGATCCTGAATCTTAAAAAAGCCGCAGAAGAAGATGATGAATCTCTGATTGAAACTTGTAAACTTCTTTTTTCAGTCGAATAGTTTTTTTATTTATTTTTTTAATAGCGATCCATTATACCTAAAAACCTGCTGGTTAAAATAGCCAGGTAAGGGGCAATTATTACGTCTATAATAGCACCTAAAGGATAATCAATGGAATGTGCCACATCTTCCAGGAAAAAAGGTTCTAAAAGCCAGATAATTATCCCGGTTAAAATGCAGGTAATTACGAATTTTTGAATTTTGACTCTTTTTATTCTTAAGTAAATCTCTTTAAAATTAAAAGCAGATCTGAATCTACCTTCATGGTGAGCCATATTAAGAATAGCTCCTTGAAATAATATGAAAAATATTAGGGATCCTGCAGTTAAAACCCAAAATAATAGTTCATTATTAGAAAATACTTCTACTGTCCAGTTTGAGGAGTCTGCTATTAAAAATATTAAAAAAAAGATTAGTGGAAAAGAAAGATAAATGGTAAATACCACTGAATCCTTTACACCATGTTGGAATAGATTTTTAAGGTTATTAAAATGAGGTAATTGATCATGGCCCTTCACTGAAAACTCTATTATTCTAAAAATATATCCCGCCTGGATGAAAAATAAAATAATCCACACCAGAAATAGCAACCAGGTCCAATCTAAAAATGATTTTTCCAAAGATAGCCTATCTAAAAAATCAGTTAGAACAAACAGTATCCCTAAAGATATGAATTTAGTCCAGTCTGAAGCAGCATATCTACTGGAGTCTAAAAACATTTCCTTGATATTCATGGATTTACCGCCATTTATAAGTTTGAATTAAATAGACTAGGCAAACATGTTCTTGGGCTCATTCTTTTCTGTTTGATAATTTTTAAGGGCGTATTCAATATCTTCCCTGTCCACTGTAGATTTATCCTCAGAAATGGCCTTGTGCAGAGCGGTTTTAAGTAATTTTTCTTTAATATCTCTTCCTGACATTCCTTTGGATGATTGGGCCAATTTAGTACGGGATACTTTTACCTCCAGAGGCATGGATTCAATATATTTTTCAATCATTTCCCTTCTTTCATTCTCATCTGGTAGTTTAAATTCAATTTCCTCTTCGAATCTACTCCGGATGGCATAGTCTAGAAGTGAAGGATTATTAGTAGCTCCAATGGTAACCACCCCCAGGTTATCTTTAATTCCATCCATTTCAGTTAGAAGGGCATTAACAACTTCGGATACATCCCCTCTTAAAGACTGGAATTTACGATCAAGGGCAATAGCATCAATTTCATCAATAAATATCACAGAGGGTGAAGTTTTTGAAGCCAGATCATATAAATCGTGTATTTGTCGAGATCCATCCCCCACATGATCTCCAATTAAACTGGTGGCCTTTATCAGGTATAGAGGAACTTTTAGTTCCCCTGATAGTGATTTAGCCAGCATGGTTTTACCTGTACCAGGAGTACCATAAAATAGCACATTCCGGGGGGCCCATCCCTTGAAGTGTTCCGGGTCCTTCAGGTACTTTTGTATAATCTTACATTTCAATTTAGCCTGTTTTTGGCCAATCACATCTTCCATTTTGATGTCAGTTTCCATATTTTTAATTTCATTGATTTCCTGATTATCAATCAAAATAATAGATGTTGAGGAAGTGATTTTAGAGTTATCAGGATGGGCTTTTATTACTTTAAAAGCAAAATCGGGCAATATTTTTTGATCAAATAAAAATGAACCCTCCACTGCATTAAAGCCCTCCCATTGTTCCCTGGCATAGATTTCAAAAAGTTGTTTATCAAATACTTCTATTTTAGGAGTATCAATTAAATTACAGCTGAAAGGGTACCCTACGGGTTGTAAAACAACCACTTTAGATTCTTTCAAGGAATCCCTGGAATTTATGGATGATTTATTTTCAATAATATGTGAATCATAAACTATATTGTTAAATTTCACTGCATCACCTGAATTTAAAAAAAAGTTAAAATATAATGATAATTGTTTTGTATTAAAGACATATATGCTTTTGGAAGACTATATATTTTTTCAAAAAGAGATTAGATTAATATCTTGAGGGGATATAAATTCCCATGAGGATTTAAAAATAATATTCAAAAGTTGAACCCGGGGCAGAAATAGATACATTTGGCTAAGGATTAGAGGTTGATACCCACCCCAGGACAACGATTGATAGAAACCACGAAACATTGCAAACACGAAAAATGATAATTTCATGGTATAAAACAACCCCATAAACATCTAATCAATTCAAAATACTTAATTTTGAAAAGGCAAAAGCCTTAAATGAAACAAAAGTTGAACCCGGGGCAGAAATAGATACATTTGGCTAAGGATTAGAGGTTGATACCCACCCCAGGACAACAGTTGATAGAAACCACGAAACATTGCAAACACGAAAAATGATAATTTCATGGTATAAAATTCTTTATTTGACACTGCATTTTGAAATTTTATTTTTCATTAATACATAGATTAATAGCATGAACAAAAGTTGAACCCGGGGCAGAAATAGATACATTTGGCTAAGGATTAGAGGTTGATACCCACCCCAGGACAACGATTGATGGAAACCATGAATCAGCAAAAAATCCCTGGATAAGAAGGTTTTTTGGCAGAAGAACATTAACCAGGGTTTTGCTAGATTGATGAAAAGTAGATTTTTTAGGTATACCTAAAAACTCTATAGTTTAATGTGGAGGTTTTCCTATATAAAGTTTAGGTATGCCTAAAACTACTTAATTAGAGGTAGGCTTTTCTAGTATATAAAAGTTTAGGTATGCCTAATTTTTATTTCATATTATCAAAACAAGTTTTAAGTAGCAGTGCATCCTGATCAATTAAAGGAGTCTCACAGATGATGGTTGAATTCCAACCACTCTCTTTTAAAACTTCAAGAAGTGGCTTTACCGGAGGCCCATATTCTTTTTCAGAGAGAGTATGGTGTTTCTTTTCACCTGAATCACCATATTCAATGCGGGTAAAATGGCAATGCAGATGATCTATATCCAGTTCATTGTTCAGTATATCTAAAATTTGATGATAGTCTTCTCTAGATTTAATTTTCCCACCACTCCGGGCATATAAATGTGCAAAATCAATAGTAGGCTGGAATTTATCCAGGGACTGACAAATATCAATAATTTCTTCTAAGGTACCTAACTGAGATTTTTTTCCAGTGGTTTCCGGGGCAAAAGTGAAATTTTTTATTCCTTCTGCATCCAGTTTTTCAAGTACTGTTTCTAAAGATTCCTTACATTTTTTAAGGGCTTCTTCAGGAGTATATTTGGTATAAAATCCTGGATGGAAAACAATACGATAAGCTCCCATCCATTCTGCTGCCCGGGCAGACTGGACTAGTCTTTCAATGGACCTTTCGATTACTGCTGGATCAGCTGAGGAGAGATTAACATAATAGGGAGCATGCATGGAAAGCAGCACCCTGTTTTTTATAGAATTTTTTTTAAGTTCCTGTGCCGGATTTTGAGAAATACGCACCCCATAAGTGGCCTGGTATTCATAGGCATCCAATCCTTTATCAGCTAAAAAATCACATACCTGAGGAGTCTTGCCTTTATATCCAAGGGGGTTTCCTGCTGGCCCAAATTTAACTTTTTTAGTCATTTTAATCATCATTCATATTAAGAAATAATTTTCATTTTTTAGAATATCTTAGCAGCAAACTTAGATAAAACTATTATACATTATATACTATTATATTTTATAAAAAAGGAATTAATAAAAAAAGAGATAGTTTATGGAAATATATGATTTAGCCATAATAGGAGCCGGGCCAGCCGGTTGCATGGCTGCCATAAGAGCTTCACAACTAGATAAGAAGGTAGTTTTGCTGGATAAGAATAATTTAATAGGTCGAAAGCTTCTTTTAACAGGTAATACAAGGTGTAACTTCACTAATACCACCAGTCTGAAAGTTTTCCTGGAAAAATTCGGAACAAATGGTGCATTTTACCGGGATGCCTTCAATAAATTTTCTAATTGGGATCTGATAGAATTTTTCAAAGAACAAGGGCTGGATTATAAAGTGGAAGATTCAGGACGAGTATTCCCCATTACTGAAAAGTCTAAATCAGTTGTAGATATTTTAAAAAAAGTTTTAAAGGAATATCACGTGGAAATAATATATGAATATGATTTAAAAAATCTTAATAAAAAATCTGAAATTTTCCAGTTATCTTCCACGAAAAGTAAAGTAATTAACGCCCATAAAGTAATTATGGCAACAGGTGGATCAACTTATAATGTAACTGGATCAACTGGAGATGGTTTTAAGTTTGCAAAATCATTAGGACATCAAATAACTGAATTAAAGCCAGGTGGAGTTCCACTCATAGTTCAGGAAGAATGGATTTTCAAATTAAAGGGTGTTACCCTGGAAAATGTGGGGATGAGTATAGAATACCCGGGCAAAACTAAAGATTTGCCTCGTGGAAACCTTCTTTTGACACATTTTGGTATTTCCGGGCCAGTTATTCTTGATATGAGCCATGAAATTGTGGAAATTATGGACAAATATGGAGATTTAAAGCTCAAAATTGATTTTAAACCAGATATGAATCAAGAATCACTAGAATCCTATTTAATGAAAGATTTCCAGAAATACCGTAAAAAAAGTTTAAAAAATTATTTAAATTATCATCTACCCCAAAGCACTATTTTACCATTTCTAGCAACCATAAACCTTGATTCTCAAAAAAAGTTGAATCAAATAACTAAAAAAGAAAGATTGGATTTAGTTAAGATTTTAAAAGGTCTTCCTTTGACCATAGTTGGTCATCTTCCTTTGGATAAAGCACTGGTTACCTGTGGTGGGGTTTCAAAAAAGCAAATAGATCCCCGCACCATGGAATCAAAATTGGTTAAGGGCTTGTACTTTTCCGGGGAAATAATTTCCGGTTGTGGGCGTCGGGGAGGATACAACCTTCAACAGGCCTTTTCCACAGGTTATGTGGCGGGAGAGAACGCCTCAAAATAAATTTAAATCCATTAAAAAATAGTTATAAGATATTATCCCTGTTTTAAATGGATTTTATCCTTGATTTATAATTTCCAGGCAAATTAAAATCATGGCTTTGAATCTAAAGAAATAGCCTGTTTAATAAAATCTTCCAGATGAATATTTATATCATCTTCATTCCTGATTTTATAGTGCCTGATTTTATAGTGCCTGATTTTTTTACCGGTCCCCTCAATAAGATTATCAGGGTCTTTTAAAAGTGTTCCCTGCCAGAATTCCAGGTTTATATGATTTTTATGTATTACAATACCAAATAAAGGTCTTTTTTTGCGGTAGGTGAGATTGTTCCATTTAATTTCTTCGTCCAGATCAGAATCAATATCAAATATTTTTTTTCTGATTTTAAGAGCAATCTTTTTCTGGGGAAGATCATATGATGTTAAATATTCCTGCACATCTACTCTTAAAGGCAATTTCTTCACCTTAAGTAACCCGGATTAAAAAAATGGGAATTAAATTATAAAATTCCCATGGCTTTATTGGTTTTTTGGATAGATTTTTCTGCATTGTCTTCTATTTCCAGCATGGCCCTTATGGCATCCACATTTTCAGGTACCACATCAGACTCCTGGTGAACAGCCTGCATATAATATAGTTCTCCATCCACAATATTCAGGGACTCCTGCCAAACGGGTATTTCAAATAAGTCATTTCGAGATCGTCCTAATTCTTTAGCATATTCCATTATCTCTGCGGTGGATCCTAGACCTTCTTTGGCTTTTACCAGCATTACCCTGGAAGTCTTATCCAGAGTTTCTACAATATCGTCCACTTCAACTTGATTTTCCAGTTCCACCATTAAGTTATGCTGGTGCATGAGGGTGGTGGGTACCAGAAGGGCCACCGTATTGATATTAACATCATACATAACTGTTTTAAGATCCGGTCCATGGTGGGAAGGCACAGTAGGAGGGTTAGGAACCACTGCATTGATGGGGCCCTTATTTACCTGTGAAGGATCGCCTCCTCTTCTTACCATTACGGCTCTCACCTTTTTAATTCCACATAAATCATGAATGGGTTTTAATGTCCTGCAAAGACCAGTAGTATTGCAGGATACCACCCTCACATGATCTTTCCCCCAGGAATCATCGTAATTAGCAAAGGAATTAAAGGATAAACCTACATTGTCGTGCTTTTCTCCGCCCTGAAATATGGCCTTAATTCCTATTTCTTTGTATTTTAGTAAATTTTGGGCTCCAATACCCTCAGGAGTGCAATCCACTACAATGTCTGCATCATGCAGCATTTCATCCACAGTACCACTAATTTCTATCCCTGCTTCCTGGAATAATTTTTCCCTCTCAGGTATACTGATGTACAACTCATAGCCCTTTTCTACCGCCATACGAGCTTCAAAGTCAGGTTTTGTTTTACTAACCCCGATTATTTTAAGGTCATTCTGGGCAGAAACTGCATCTGCCACCCTCTTTCCAATAGTTCCGTAACCATTTATTGCAACCTTTTTCATAAAAATACCTCCCAAATTCCGGCTAAGTTTTCAGGTCCCATAATACATTTGAGTAGATTAATTGATTTTGAGAAAAACAATTTATATCATGGAATTTTTTCCACCATAAGGATATGGATTCTATTAATCAAATTTATAAGATTATTTTATTGGATAGTGAATATAAATTTTATCCAAATTAATTATAATAAT
>NPIE01001158.1_pt2 | contig 19132 bp, 14 predicted proteins | sample 8637661 | NCBI WGS metagenome assembly NPIE01 (sample SAMN07420842, study PRJNA396082) | bioreactor metagenome | isolation source: sample BA12 brine-fed electro-methanogenic bioreactor BA | place: Japan: Kochi | collected 2016-12-09
GCCGGTCAAGCCGTCGATGAGGCCTTCGACGGGGGAGGTATCGAGGCCGCCGGTCAAGCCATCAAGCAGGCCAGTTGAAAGCGTGGGGATTGGCAGGTCTAGGTTGCCGAGAGGTGAAGTGAGGTTCGGCTGCGAAATATTTTCAAGCATGGAGCTCTCCTAGGTCGATAGATGTTTTACGTGACGTAAGGACACGCTCAAGAATGACTACACCCAAACGTGTGTATTGCAATACCTAAGATTGTATTCGAAGGGGTGTATGCACGGTTTGAGTGCTTCGACGTGACGCGCGTTGCAGTGCGGACGTCGTGGCAGGCAGTGATTCTGCTCTCGTTGGAGGGCTTTGTTGCGGTGAGAGCGGGCAGGGGATGTAAGCGGTGCTGTGCCGCCTACCATTCAATATCCGTAAGTATTTGAAATAAAGTGAATAATTTCACACTCCGCCTGGTGTCTTCATGTGCACTGGCCGGTGTGTGGAGGGGAACATCATAAAGTATGGGTTAAATACATACCTAACCTAAAGACAGGTTCCAAAGATTAGTAAAAGGTGAAAATGCGTGATATCTATATCTTTTTCCGCATCTTTTGCGTTCCCTGCTGTCTTACGGAGCGTATTCTGATCTTAGGTTCTGTTCTTTGGGAATGGGATCTTTCTTCACGCTGGTGCCCGTTCTTGAATGGGTATCTTACTAAAACAGGTGTCTTTTCGAGAATGGGACAACTTTTCACGACAGAAGGCATTGTGTTGAGACGCTGAACGCTGATTGATGCAGAATAGGGAAGTAAGCATGCTTAGAAAGAAGAGTATTACCGGGATTGCGAGTGCCCTCACCATCGGCGCCACCGCATCCCTTGCCGCCACTTCGACCGGGACCCTCGGCGTAACGGCCGTGGTTCTAGACACGTGTATTGTTGCAGCGACACCAATGGCGTTTGTCGATGTTGATGGCAGCGCGGCGACCAACCAGACCACCCCTGGTGTGATCACCGTGACATGTACTTCGGCGAAAACCGGGGTCGATATTACGCTCGACGGTGGCGCGAACCTGGATGGAAGTCAGCGCAATATGACGAGTATCAACACGACAACCGACCTGCCCTACAATATCTATACAGACGCGAGTCATACCGCCGAAGTGGCTGTTGGCGGCTCGATCTTCAGCGGTAATATTCCGGCCGTGATCCCGGAAATCATTACCGTTTATGGCCAAATCCCCGCCGGTGCCTATGGGGCGGATCTGCTCTATGGCGATACCGTCACGATTACCGTCACGTACCCATGATTTTCCTACCGGTCTTGCGGAAGGGCCATCGCAGCGTATTGTTCGCTGCGTTGGCCTCCCTTTGTCCGCTCGCAGTGGCTGCTGAGAGCGTCTCGGTGTCTCCGACGCGATTGATGCTTCCTCCCGGTGCGCAGCAAGGAGCCTTGACCGTTTCCGCCACACAACTTGAGCGGCGGGCGGCAGTTCAGGTTCGTGTCATGCGCTGGAAGCATGGTACACCAGCTGATCGGTTGACGAAGACGCGCGACGTCGTCGCAAGTCCTCCCATTGCGAAACTGAAGCCCAAGCAGGAACTCACGGTGCGCGTTGTGCGCGTTTCCAAGAAACCGGTGCGTGGTCGCGAATGCTACCGTGTGCTTGTGGATACGATCCACCCGAAAGCCGAAGATCAGTTGGTGAACTTGCGTGTAAGACACTCAGTCCCGCTTTGTTTTACCGGAAAATGAGTTTGGTTGAAGTATGTTTGAATGGGCAAGCAGACTGCGGGCGGTATCCCTTCTCATAGCGTTTTGCTTGCTCCCACTTGAATCCAGGGCGCAAGCATCTGACGTCTTCGCTGTGACGACCGAGATGGACGGGCAGGAGATGCCCTTGTTCCTTGAGGTATTCATCAATGGAGAAAAGACCGAGCTTATCGGAGAGTTCGCGATGCGCCCCGATGGCACGATGTCCGTCAAAGCAGGGGAGTTGCGGGAGCTGGGTCTCGTCGTGCCGCCGCGCGCACGCCGCAACAGTGCTGTTGTCTTGGAAGATCTCGCGGGGATCAGCTATGTCTATGATCCGCTGGCGCAGACAATTGATTTCGCGATACCGATACACAGGCTTCGTCCTGTCATCACTTCCGCGGCCTATAAATATGAGCTCTCACCTGAGACCGATACGTCATTTGGTTTGGCGCTGAATTACGATCTTTTCGGGCAATATCAGGCTTCGGGGCCGGGGCCCGATGGCCTGCAGCAGCTTTCACTGACTGCCGATGCGCGGCTCTTCTCAAAGTTCGGTACGCTGTCACACTCGGGCTATGTCGTTGATAGCCGTGCCGGCAATTCGAACTATACCCGCCTGTCCACAACCTTCGAATCCAACTTTCCGGGCAAGGCCGTGTCGCTTCGGATTGGCGATACGATTTCCGCGACGCCGACTTGGGGACGCCCCATTCGCATGGGTGGAATACAAATCAAGCGCGACTTTTCCTTGCGTAGTGATATCATCACCGAACCGCTGCTTTCGTTCGGGGGCATCGCGAATGCGCCTACGACGGTAGATGTCTTTATCGAGAACAACCGGGTTTATTCTGGGTCTACCGGTGTTGGTCCATACGTTTTCGAGGATATTCCAATCATCACTGGGAGTGGGGACGCGGTCATCTACGTGCAGGACATCAATGGCCAAACGGTCCGAAAAGAGGTGTCCTTTTTCCAGTCGAGTAACCTTTTGAAGAAAGGCGTGCTCGATTATAGCCTCGAACTTGGCAAGGCACGGGTTTTGTATGGGCGCCCCGATAGCGACTATGGCGACAGGCTGCTTTATTCGGGCAGTATGCGCTATGGTTTGACTGACCGGATCACGACCGAGGCACATTTCGAAGGGGCTGATAACCTGAAGCTCTTTGGTCTGGGCGTGGCGTTTGTCGTGGCGAACAGGGCGGAGTTGTCATTCTCCGCGTCTGCCAGTCGCTATAAGAACCTGAGCGGGCAGCTCTTTTACGGGTCGTTCCGAACCTATTTTGGCAATAACAAGATCGAAGCGAGCACATTGCGCGCAGATAGTGATTTTGCGGATCTGGCCTTGGTTGCAGCGGAAGACTACCATACGAGCATCGGATCAATCCTGCCGAACAATGAATACCCTGTATCACGGGACATCATCAGCGCTTCGTTCCCACTCCGAAAGAGGCGGGCAAGCCTAGGGATAAGTTACCTGCGTTCAAAGCGCGGTTCTGCGAGGGATGAGATTGCATCGGTAAGTTATACGCAGGGGATGCAGTGGAATAACGGAACGCTCAGCCTGTCCGCCTCCCGCGATTTCGAAGATAACACTTCGCGCATCGGGCTTTTCATGTCCATTCCCATCGGTAAGAAGAGAAGCTCTCAGTTCGGGACCGAAGTTGGGCACAATGGGAAAGTCACGCAATCGATTTACGTCGCGCAGGCGCTTGGAGATGCGATCGGGGATACCGGTTTCGATGCTCAGATCAAGTACCAGCAGGATCGTCTGGATATTCGGGGTGCCGTGAAGAAACGCACACGGGTCGGACGAGCCGAGATCGAGGTTCAGAGATTCGGTGATAGTGCGCTTGTGAATGGTCGGTTCGCGGGTTCCCTGATCTGGTCCGGGGGCACGGTTGTTGCCGGCAATCAGGTCAGAGACGCCTTTGCTGTCGTGAAGGCCGGTGTGCCGGGCGCGTCCATCTACCTGGATAACCGCGAAGCAGCGCGTGCCAATCGCTTTGGCAATGCCGTTGTGTCAGGCCTTTCGAGCTACCGTCCAAATCGTGTGGCACTTAATGTAGAAGAGCTACCATTGAATGTTGTGCCAGAGGCAACAGCGGCCGAGGTCGCTCCGGCGCGCAATAGCGGAGTGGTCGTGGATTTCGGCACGACGCAAACCGCGAGGAACGCGCTTGTTTCTCTTGTGGATGCACGTGGCACGCCGCTTGAGATGGGCGCAATCGTGCATCTTGGGAATGACCAGTTTATCGTCGGCTATGATGGCGAGGCCTATATCGAAGGCCTTTCCGCAAACAATACGCTGCGTGTGGATACCGGAAGCGGCACATGCCGCGCCAGTTTCGGACTGGTCGAGTCGCAAGAAATATTCAGCCAGATAGGTCCGGTGGTATGTCAATGAAACGTCTTGTCTTTCCTGCTCTGAGCGTAGCCTTGTCATGGGTTTTTCTTTGCCTGGCGAGTTCTTATGCCCATGCCGTGACTTGTAGCGCTTCCATTTCAGATGTCGATTTCGGCAATGTCAGCCTGAAGGCGGGGCAGGTGAACCGCACGACCGGATCGTTGCAGATCAATTGCTCCGATGCGGGTCTGCTTTCGGCGGTCGGAGTTTGTGTCGAACTTGGAAGCGGGTCGGGCGGGGCGGGACCGTCGAACATACCGCGCTACTTGCAGGATGGGTTCGGGAATTCGCTTGAATACCAGCTTCGATCCGGTGGCTATGGCCCCTCGAACCCGGCTTGGGACGAGGTTTTTGTCAGTATTCCAATCGTGCTTGGCAGTGGGAGCTTGCTTATCCCTATCACGATCTATGCAGATATCAGCACAACCGGCGTGGATTCCCCAATCGGGCTCTATAGTTCTCAGTTCAGTGGCGCCTCGGATGCCCAGATCACCTATGATGTAGCGGATTGCACGATTTCCGGCGCGACCGCGACGATCCCGAGTTTCTCCGTAAGCGCAAACGTGGTGTCTGCTTGTGAGGTCGATTCCGCGACTTTGAATTTCGGGTCCATTTCCGGAGTCATTCCGAATGCGATTGATGCCGACACGCAAATCGCCGTGCGCTGCACGTCCGGGACCGATTACGATGTCCGTCTTGGACTTGGAAGCGGTCTTCTGGTGACAGATCCGGCGCAACGCAAGATGACCTCTTTGCTGGGGACGCTACGATATGGATTGTACCAAGATGCGGCGAGAACCCAAGTCTGGGGCAATAGCTCGACAAATGACGTGTCTGCGACAGGCACGGGGTCGAACCAGTTGTTCCCGGTCTATGGTCGGATTCATGGAAGCCAGAACGTCCCCGCCGGAAACTACTCGGACACAGTTCTTATCACCGTTGAATATAACTAGATCCAGGCGATCCGGGTGTTGACGCAGGCCGTCTGGAGTGAGGCATTGTCCAAAAGTAGCAAAACATAGGATTGGGTGGTATACTGACTTGGCTTCGTGATTGCGTGACCTATGTATAGTGCTATACTAAAGCGTGGTTCCGGTCAGGGGCTTTTGTTGTGCGAGTCGTGCTTTAGGACTGCTGGCATAGGATATTGATAGGGTGGAAGAACGTGGCTGAAAAAACAGATCCGCGAAACATCACTGATATGAGCGCACCCGTTGCCGACAAGGATCTCTCGGCACCCTTGACGCGCGAGGAACGTGCTGCGCGAGGTGTCGGGCTCAGTGATTTTGCGGCGTCTGCAATTGGAATGGGGCTTGTTTTGAATGGCGGTGCCCGTAGCGCTGCTGCGTCCACGCCATCTGACCAGCCCGATGAAGCAGACACCGATGGCACTGACCACGCCCCACAGAGCGATACGCTGCCCGCCGAATTTGAAGGCGGCGGAGCAGTGCCGGGCCATTCGGAGGGTCCGCAGGTTTCGGGCAACGATGTTCCGGATGGCGAAGAGCACCAGGAGCTCGATCTCACTGACTTGCCGCCACCTTCGGGCGGTGCCGCTGCCGGTATGACGGCGAATGTGCCTAATGCAGGCTTGGTGTCCGGACAGATTTTCGAAGCGCGGGAAGAAGACGACGAGGAAGCAGAGGCGGAATTGGGTCAACAGGACCCGGAATCCCCGACGATCGATATTATCGCCGGCTCTGACGGGCTTGTGCAGCCAATCCTTGGGGAGGATGGGCTACTTGATGACTTGCTTGACCTGCTGCTTGAAGAGGGCGGTCTTCTTGATTCCATTCTTGGAGATGACGGCTTGGTCGATACCGTCGTCGATACGGTCCTCGGGACAGACGGTATCCTTGACGGGCTTGTCGGCGAAGACGGTCTGCTCGATGTGGATGCTGTCGTGGACGGGTTGCTCGGCGATGACGGTGTTCTGACCGATCTGGTTGGCGACCTGCTTGGTGACGGAGGGCTTCTGGGCGGCGTGGTTGACGTTGTCCTTGGAGAAGACGGACTGATCAGCGAGATCGGCGTTCTTGATCCCTTGGTGGGGGAAGGTGGGCTTGTTGGTCACCTTCTTGAACCCGTGCTCGGGGCGGATGGGCTGCTGGATGATGCCGTTGGGAACCTGGTCGGGGAAGATGGTATTATCGACGAGCTTGTCGCAGATGTGCCGGTGCTTGATCCGCTACTTGGTGCGGATGGCCTTGTGGGGCAGGTGCTTGATGTGGAAGACGGTCTGATCGGCAGTGTTGTTGGCGGCCTTCTCGGTGGCGGAGGATCGCCTGAAGCAGAGGAAACGCTAGAGCTTGGCGCTGAAGGTGAGGACGATGATGACGCCTTTCTCGAGACCCTGCTGGTGATGCCGACACATGACGCCCCCGACGCCGAAGGCATCGTGCTGGATGGCTTGCTCGGAGAAGAGGATGTTTTCGGCTTCGAGGTTGCACCCGAGGAGGGCGGTGTTGACGACTTGTATGCAGGGCTCACGGGTGACAGCGGCCTGACGGGATCGGTGGTCGACAGTGGATTGCTGTCCGGTCAGGTTGAGGTCGATGATGCCGAGGTCGATGCCCTCTTGAGCGATATTCTGGGCCCCTCAACGGCAGATGTGGTCGCCGGTGGCGATGCGTTGAGCATCCTTCTTTCGGATGTCGCGGAAGGCGGGGAAACGATCATGGAAGACGGTGCGGCGGGTATCTTCGGGTTGAGTGAGGAGACCCTGCTTGAGACGACGCCTGAAGCACTTGTTGGTGGTATTGCAGACGAAGGTATGCAACTTATTGATGGTCTTCTCGACGACCAGACCGAATAGGTCTAAAGATGTGTTTTTAATACTTGAATTGCAGAGGGCATGCTTGGCAATACTAGATACGCGCCCCGAGCACAGGTTCGAGCACTTCGGCTGAAATTTCCTGTCATATGACTTTCATGGGCTCGGTGAATGAGGGAGATATCGGGAGATTGCGAAACAGTTTCTGATCCGTCGTCTTGAACGTGTCTTCCCTAGGGGGTGGTAGAAATTTGCGGGTCGCCAAAATGAGTTGGAGCGACTCCTCGGTATGAAGAATAGGGACGTAATGTCAGTGGAAAATGTTTCGAGAGAAGTGGCAGTAGTTTCGGCGGTGCGCCCGTGAGTGAAGCGGCCATGAAATCCCGCCAATGCGACACGGCTCTTTTGCAATCAAAAGTTATTGATGGGGTAAGGATTCATAGCTTGGCCAAAGGCGGGGGAATCTTGGAGAGTCCCGCAAAGATTGGCCACGATCTGCACGTTTCTTTCGAAGGCGGCGAAACGCTGATCTTGCGTGATTTCTACCTTTTGGGCGATGCTGGTGAATACAGCCTTCTATTGGATAGTTTCGGACAGCCGATTGCGTCTGGATTGTCTGCGCCGGACGTGGACTATGTTCAAGGTGCGTTCACGCCGATCCTTGCGACGGAACCGGCTGCGGGCATTGAGGGCATGTCTGGCGATGACGAGCGCGATGCTGTTTTCTCGGAGGAGACCGACGCCGGGGTCGGGGGGGGCGCAGGGGATATTCCACTTTGGGCGATAGCCGGTGGTGCGGTGCTGTTGGGGTCGCAGGGATTTGTCGAGACAGAGACATCCATAGCTCCAGACGGTGAGCAACCCGATGTAGAGGTGGGTGTTTCTCGGGACATTCCCGGGACGCAAGAAAACCACGATCCAGCACATCTCCTAGAAAACGGGTTTAGCGTAACCGGTCTTGACGTTGTGCTCTTCCAAGAGAGCGCCTTTCCCTTGATTTCCGACATGGGGGAAGGCCTATGATGTTGCCCGGTTCAACCATTTTGATCTCTGCGGGGCGTTTCGGTCTTCTGGCTAGGCGTTACTTCTTGGGTCTTCTGGTTCTTGTTGTGCTTGCTCCGGTGGCGGCGCAAGCACAGATGTCCCTGCAGGAAGCGGTCCTCAAGGCGATCGCGCGGGAACCTGGTATCGAAGCTCTTCGGCAAGAGGTCGCGGTGAAGGCGGTCGATATCGAAGCTGCTCGGGATGCCTATTTCCCGACCATCGGACTCTCAGGTGAAACCAGCACCACCAGCAGCAATGGTCCCGGTGTGACGCTGACCGTGTCGCAGGTCTTGTTCGATTGGGGGCAGATACGCCACGAGATCGCCGCGAAAACGCAGATACGTATTCAGGCGATGGCGGACCTCAAACAAGCCATCGAGGAACTGACCTTCGAGGTCGCGGGCTATTTTCTCGACGTGGAAGTAATGGCGCAGAAGATCCGTCGGACGAAGACTTACATGAAATTCGCCTACAGGATAGCTGAGCAGGCAGAAGAACGTTCAAAGGCGCGACTCAGTGATGTGAGCGAGGTCGCGCGGGCGCGGCTTGAGATCACGCGGGCCGAAGATCAGCTGTCGCAATTGCTCGCAAATAGAGAAATTGCCCTCGCGCAATTGGAATTCCTGATTGGGCAAAGGCTGCGCAATACACTCGCACCGCCCGAGCTTCGCTTTGAAAGTCGCTTTGGAAATGCGTCTCAGATCGGGGCGGCCATCCAGGCTTCGCCGGACTACCTTGCCGCGCGCGCCTCCGTCGCTGAGGCGGAAGCCGGTGTTCAACAGGCAAAAGTTGCACGGTTCCCCAAGATCGAGCTTCGGGCGCAAGGGCGTGTTGATCTCAACGGTGGCCGGACGCAGACCGCGCTTGGCCTGACCGCAGGCGTTGATCTGAGCTCACGAGGGTTCGGGCAGCGCAGAATTCAATCAGCTCAGCTTAAGCTGAAAGGTGCCCAATCTGAGGTTGCTGCGGTTGAAAGGAACTTGTTGAATTCCGGACAAAGCGCCTTGAAGCGCCTGGGACTGTTGCGCAGAAGTGAACAATCGAGGGCAATTCAGATCGTAGATGCAGAGAAAGTCCTGGAAACATATGAAAAGCAGTTTGTAGCTGGTCGAAAAGAGTTGTTAGATATCCTTACGACTGGCCGCGATCTGTATGATGCGCAGATTGACGAAATAGACACGTACGATGAGCGGAAGCGAACGGAGTACGAGGCGGCCAAAGACCTGGGGGTTCTTGGGACGCTTCTTCTGTCGAAACGCACAAGTAGACAGAATTAGTGCAAAGGGGATCGAAAATGGCAAATGTACCACAGCATGATCCGCTCGTTTTAGGGTTGATTGAACTTTGCCGTGTTCAAGGCGTGTCCACGTCTAGCCTGCAATTGACGGATGGATTGCCGAGGCAGGCGGAAGACAGGTTGACCGCGGAGCTTGCGCCACTGGCGCTTCGACGTGCCAATATGAGTTGCCGGGTGAGCCGGGAGGCGATCAGTTCGCTCCCGGAACATAGTTTCCCGGTTCTCATCTTCCTCAAAGATGGCCGCACCGCCGTTATCGAAAGCTATGAGGGCGACAAGGCGAAAGTGGTTCTGCCAGAGTCTGGTGGTGGCCGGTCTGTCTGGTCGAGCGATGACCTGCAGAAGCTGCACGATGGTCGCGTCCTCTTTGCTAAACCGATTGACATCGTTTCCGACCGTCTGGACGGGAAAAAGGGCGATCCGCGCCATTGGTTACGTGGGCCACTGATCGAGAATTGGTGGATCTACCGCGATGTGATGGTTGCGTCCTTTGCGGCCAACGTACTGGCCGTGGCCACCGCGTTGTTCTCGATGCAGGTCTACGACCGCGTGGTGCCGAACAACGCGTTTGATACTCTTTGGATACTTGCCAGCGGTGTTGCCATTGCGATCATCCTTGAGCTTGTTCTCAGGTTAATGCGGGCCTCGCTTGTCGATGTCTCTGGTCGCGATCTGGATTTGAGGCTTTCGGCACAACTCTTCGACAAGGTCGCCAATATGCGGTTGGCCCATCAACCTGCATCCACAGGTGTTTTTGCCAACCAAGTGCGAGATTTCGGGACCGTCCGAGAGTTCTTCACCTCGAGCACCGTGACGGCACTCTGTGATCTTCCGTTCGTCCTCGTGTTCATTGGGGTGATTTGGTTTATCGGGGGCCCTGTGGCCCTTGTCGTCGCTGCTGGCGTCGCGCTATCCGTCCTGCCCGGTTTGCTTATGCAGAAGAAGCTCGCAAGGGCTTCGCGCGAGAATACACGCGAGGCGGCCGCCCTGAACGGGCTGCTGCTTGAGACGATTTCCAATCTCGAAACGGTAAAAGCGGCCCGTGCTGAAGGGCGCGTGCAACGGGCACATGCCCAGCTTACGGCGACAATGGCGACAACTGCCGTGCGCACGAGAAATATCACCAACCTGATGACACAGCTTGTGAGCACGGTGCAGAAACTATCCTATGCGGGCGTCGTGATTGCAGGCGTTTACCTCATCAGCCTCGGGGAATTGACCGTCGGTAGCCTTATCGCCTGTACGCTCCTGTCGACACGAGCGATGTCGCCGATGGGGCAGGTGGCAGGGCTTCTGGCCCGTTGGCAGCACGTCCGGGCCGCGATGGAAGGTCTTAACGAGATCATGAAATTGCCGGTTGAGCGGCCCTCTGATCGCCATTTTGTGCGCGCGGAGAATCTCGAAGGAAAATACACGTTGCAAGAAGTGGTCTTCCGGCATGACCCAAGCGCTCCGCCCGTCTTGAATATCCAAAGCCTGAACCTCGCAGCGGGTGAGCGTGTCTCTCTTCTTGGGGGCAACGGGGCAGGCAAGTCGACTTTCTTGCGGCTCATGGCCGGCCTTACAGACCCACAATCCGGTTCTGTTTTGCTTGATGACCTATCGCTGGGTCAGATTGATCCGATCGATCGACGTCGCCAGATTGGCTATCTTCCCCAGAGCGTGGCGCTGTTCCAGGGGACGCTTCGTGAGAACCTGTTGCTCGACCACGGGCTGCATTCAGACGAAGAACTGCTGCAGGCGCTGGATGCGGTCGGTCTAGGGAAATTCGTGCGCCAGCATGTGCGTGGACTCGATCTTAATATTCAGAACAACGCGAACGTTTCGGGCGGGCAACGGCAGTCTATTGGCCTCGCACGTGTCATCCTGCAGGATCCCAAGATCGTCCTGTTGGACGAGCCGACCTCGGCTTTTGACCATGTTACCGAGGCGAATGTGATTGGCTATCTCAAGGATTGGCTTCAGGGGCGCACCGTGGTGATCGCGACCCACAAACGTGAACTTCTGGGGCTGACGGACCGGGCAATCGTGCTCAAGGACGGTCGTGTCGCACGAGACGGTGACCTGCTTCAGATCCTGAACGCGGCGCGGGCCAATTCGAGTTCCAAGAAACCTGTGCAAGCAGTTACATGACGAACCCGGACCTCATAACCACAAGTCATATCGACGGAAGTTACCGGCGCCATACCTTGAAAAAGGCCCGTTTGGTGATCCAGGTGGTCGTTCTGTCGCTCATTATAGCGATCGGATGGGCCAGCATAGCGGAAATAAATGAGATTACGCGCGGGGACGGAAGGGTCGTGCCCCTGCGCCGGTTACAGACCATTCAGAGTTTGGAGGGCGGTATACTTGCCGAGCTCTATGTCTCGGAAGGCGATATCGTCGCAGAAGGCGAACTTATCGCGCGGCTTGATCCGACCCGGTCGGAAACAGCGTTCAACGCGACACAGGCCGAGATCGAGGCCCTGTCCGCCGAGGTAACGCGGTTGGAGGCCGAGGTTCTCGAACTTCCCGAGATCGACTTTGGAGGCATGCCCAATGCGGCGCAAGAGACAGAACTCAAGCTTTTCAAGGCTCGCAAGAAAAAGCTCGAAGCATCGCTTGCATCGCTAAGTGAAGAGAGGCTTGCCATCGAGCACCAGATCGAGATCACTAGTCCGTTGGTGGAAACCGGCTCTGTAAGCCAGATTGACCTCTTGCAGTTGCGCCAACAAAAGGCAGAGCTCGACGGCAAGATAAACGAGGTGCGCAATGCCTATGTGCAGGATGCCTACAAGGACCTTGCTCAGCGACGTGCAAAACTTATCACGCTGCAGCAGGATTTGATCCAGAAGCAGGATGAGTTCAAGCGCACCGAAGTTCTTTCGCCGGTGGCGGGTAGAGTGAACAATATCATGATCACGACCTTGGGGGGGGTGGTGCAGCCGGGCGAAGCGATCATGGAGATCACGCCGACGCATGACCAACTATTGATCGAGACACAGGTCTTGCCTCAAGACGTTGCGTTTGTCGCGCCCGGTATGCCGGCGAGCGTCAAGATTACGGCTTATGATTTCGCGACCTATGGCGATCTGCGCGGCGAGGTCACGCAGATTTCCGAGGATACGGTGGAAGAAGACACGCCAAAGGGGCCAAAAGATTTCTATCGCGTGATGGTACGCACGGAGAAAAGCTATCTCGAGCGGTTTGGAAAAGAGTTCGCGATCAGACCCGGCATGGTTGCCCAGGTTGATATTGAAAGCGGAAAACGATCAATCTTGAGCTATCTGACGCGCCCGTTGTTGCGCGCGAAGCTTAGGTAGAATGAAGGCCATAGGGGCGCGTGGGGGCGCGCTTCGACTAACGGAACGCTCTCACAGAGGGTGATTGAGAGGGACTACTTATGCTGCCTATGATGAATCGGAAGGGCTTTCACAAGTTCTTGCGCCAAGCCAGTTTGACCGCGGTTGGCGCGGGCGTCTTGGCGACGACTTTCACGAAAGCTGTCGAAGCGCAGGCGGTTTTCCTTACGGATGTAGAGGTGCGTGGCGCAGAATTCATTGCAGAGGCCGATATTCTTCGGACCTGTGAGATCATTCCGAATTTCCCTTATCAGGACTACGATCTCGAGGCGATTGAGGATTGTCTAATGATGACGGGCGCGTTCGAGACTGTCGATGTGCGCACTGAGAAACGAACTCTTGTTGTTGAAGTTCAGGAACTGAATACCCGCCCCGGACGGCTGGAAGCATCGCTTTCCTACGCGTCGGTCGACGGCATTATCGGGAGCCTATATTTCGAGCGCTACAACTTGTTCCCGCAGACCTTTGGATCGTTGAGGCTGGACTTCAACTCCGAGATCAAACGTGCGACGGCAAGTCTTTATCGGAGCAACCTGTCCGCGCCGGGTTTCGGGCTTGGGTTCGATATGCACCTTGCCAGCCTCAAATACGATGATGCCGCCTATACCCATGAATACGCACGCTTGGAGCCCTATATCGGCTGGTCTCCGAATGAGAAGACGCGTTTTGAGGCCGCTCTCGGATACCGAGGGCACAGACTTTCGGATGTGGGGGCAGGGGCCAGCCCCCTCTTGACGAAAGAGCAAACCACGGGCCTTTCGGCACCTTATCTTCGGTTCAGCTATAAGCATAGCTCTATGACCGCCCTGCAAGACTCATGGGATGAGCTGGGTTTCCAGGTCAAGCTGGACCAGTATTTCTGGAACCTGGGCACCAATGACGAATTGTCGGATTCGCGTGTCGGCCTGACGTCCTACATCCCGCTCGGTGGGGATGCCCGTTTTCTCGTCTCGGTGAGTGCTGGCTACGTCAATGGTCTCGATGGGAACGCAACCCGCGCGATCGACCGTTTCTTTCCCGGCCCCAATGACCTGAGAGGCTTTTCGCCACGTGGGCTTGGGCCGCGGCACGCGGGCGACGCTCTGGGGGGCAACAAGTACGCTGTGGCATCGTTCGAGATGCAAAAGAAACTCGATACCGTGTTCAAGGCGCCGGTCTACGGGGGGATTTTCCTCGATACCGGGGCGGCGTGGAGTCTTGACGACACGCTTGGCGGGGTGATTGACGACAGCCAAAGGCGCAGAAGCTCTGTTGGTCTCTCGTTGACGTTCAACGTCGCGAACACGCCTATTTCCCTATATGTCGCCAAGGCGATCGAGAAAGAAGTAGGCGATGAGGAGCAGGCTTTCGGTTTGAGCTTCACTGCGAGCTTCTAAGCGATTTCAGGGGGACTTTCGAAATACGGAATCACGGGGTGAAACCGTCATTTTCGAGAGTCCCGTGGCGCTCAATACCTATCCTATAGTATGTATTCCAAGATGGCTGCGCCTGGTCCGGAGGCCCTGTTTTGTGTTGCTTTGCTGATTTTTTACGACCTAACTTGCTGATAAAATATAGAAAAAATTGGAATTCATGATCGCCGATGGTGAGATTGCGATGGTGGTGGAGGTGATGTGGTTCTGTAAAAAAGAGGCTATCCTAAAGAGTGTTTAGGGTGTATACCTAGGTATTGTATCAGCTAGGGGACCCTGACCATGAACCTATCTTTCTCACATGCTGGCAGCACCCCCCAAGGGGGCGAGTACCGCAAGAAGAGCCAAAGAAGCGCCAAATGCGTAGGAACGTTGGAAGATGCTCTCTTCGAGAGGCTCGACGTTCGCTTGAGCGAGTCCGAAAGCACGCGGCGCAACTTGAACGCCTTCCTTCGCGTCAACTGCAGCGCCCTCAAGGCCAAGATCTGGCGCCACTGAGAATAGCAAATTCGGCGAAAGAAGAGGACGGACATAGAAATGTTGCATAGCGTTTTCGGCCAAACACAAATACGTGCAAACCCCGTTCCCCCTGCTTTCGAAGAGCGGCCCTCGGTCGTCATGCTGCTTGAGCAGGATTCGTTGGCGATTGAGCTTCGCAGGAAGGACAGTGAGTTTCACGTTGTCTCGATGCTGCCGGATACATTGGAAGACGCTCGTATCGTGGTCCAGCGCTTCCACCGTGATCTGAACTATATCGTCATAGATGAAGACTTCTTTGGGTCACCTGAAGAAACCGCAGACGCGTCGTTCCAATTCAAGCGGATGCACCCTGGAGTGCAGATTGTTGGGGTTCAAAGCGAAATGTGGGAAAACGATTCGATCCTGGAAACGCTTGGTGCATGTCATGCAACCCTGCCGACCAACCCCAGCGCGGATCTGGTGCTTGAGGCACTGAGAAACCTTCATTGAACCACTGAGAGCTTTTCCGCCTTAGGTGGTTCAGATGTAACCCTTTTCCTTGGCGAGAATGACGGCCTGTGTCCGGTTTCCGGCACCAAGCTTGGAGCTCACGGACTTCACGTGCATCTTGATTGTGGCCTCGGCCAAACCAAGATTGGCGGCGATATCCTTGTTTGAGCGCCCCTCTGAAAGGAGCAGAAGGACTTCCATTTCACGATCTGAAAGTGGGGATTGGCTACGTTCTTGCGTCTTCAATCTCTGGTGGCTGATAAGTTCAACAGGAACATAGCGCCCACCTGCGGCCATAAAGCGGATTTCGTTGGCCAGGTCTTTTAGCGACGCCGTTTTCAGAACCACCCCTGACCCGCCCATTTGAAAAATCTGGCTCACGACTGCCGGGCTCGGTGCGCTGGTGAGTATGCCTGTCGGTTTGCCCCCGTTGGCCGCTAGCGCTTTCTCCATCCCCGTCACACCATTCATACCGGGCATGTTCAGGTCGACCAACACCAGATCGAACGGACCATGCGCCTCGATCTTCTCCAGTGCGACGAAGAGGTCTGGTGCGGTCTCCACTTCGATATCAGGGAGGGACGACAAGAAGTGTTCAAACATTTCGACGACCATTGCGTGGTCATCGGCAACAAGAACCCGAAGAGTGTTGGGTGCAGAGGTGACGTTCATCAGTCGATGAGATCCTTTGAATCTGTTCAGTCTGTTTCTAGTGCCAGATGGGGGAAAAAACTAGCATATGATGGACTTGTGTCGCGAGAAGTGGGCATTGATGCGTGATACTACGCGAACTTGGTAGATCATGGCAATTTCGATGGTCAGTCGCCAGGCAGGTGCTCGACTTCTTCGTCAACGCGATTGAGTGCATTTTCCAACGCATCCGCGATGGAGTTGAGGTCTTTCTTGTTTTCTTCGACAGCAAGTTCCAACGCGCGCAAGTATTTCTCGACCTCGGCAAGTCCTGTCAGGCTGCTTGCTCCTGTCGCGGCATGCAGAATGCGCCCGATGTCTGGGGGAAGTTTGGGATTTCGCACGATCTGAAGCGCATCCCGCGCCTCTTTTTGCGATCTACGGATAAAGGTGATGGCACCATCCCGGCCAAACTGTTCAATGATCTCGCTTACCGTCTTGCTGCGAAAGACGTCTTTACACATGTCGCGGATCGGTTGGTCGGTTTTGTCTTGGCTGTCGGGCATGGGATTTGTCCCTGTTTCCCCTCGGTTGAGGGCGTCGAAGATGGCTTGGCACAGGTCTCTTGGACGGATCGGTTTTTCCAGCACGCGCAGGAGACCTGCCTTCCTGCATGCCTCGACGATCCTGTCATCGCTATGCGCCGTCAGGCCGATGATAGGTCCTGACCAAAGGGGTGGCTCTCTGTTCTCGCCGCCTTGCAGCACTCTCGTGGCGAATTGCACACCGTTCATATAGGGGAGTGTCATGTCCGTCAGGATCAGATCAAGATCTTGGAGGAATGCGGTATCTTCCAGTAGGGAGAGGGCTTCGATACCAGTGCCGGTCGCTGAGACAGAGGCCCCCGCGCTTTGCAAGGTGTGTTTTATCCAATCGCGGCTCGAGGGGCTGTCTTCCACGAGGAGAAGCTTTGCGCCCGACAGTGTTCCGGCATGTGGTCCAGTCGGGACCGGATCGTTGACGTGACTGGGCGGCGCGCCCGCAGGGAGCGAGAAGGAGGCGCGAAGGCAAGTGCCGACGATCCTGCTATTGGTATTGTCATGACGGTCGATGACATCCATCTTGCCCCCGAGTTGGTGGAGAGAGTGTGCAAGCACGTTCAGGCCGGCAGAGCTATATTTTTTCTGCCCAGCGTCTCCTCCCTCCTTGTTTGCCGAAGAGCTTTGTGGCGTTTGCCGTAGCGCGCGTATCAGGCGCTCTTTCTGCTCGTCGGGCAGGCCGCCGCCCCTATCGCAAACTTCCAGGACAATAGAGAGTGCGGAATCCTCTGCTTGCTCTTGCGGCATAGGTTTGCAGTGTAGGCGGATCTGGACCTCGCGACCGCCATATTTGACGGCATTGTCGGTCATGTTTTGGAAGAGGGCCCTGACAAAACGCACCGGCCCATGCACCCATGTGTCATCGATCGGGTCACAGGAGACCTTCAGTTCGGTTTGCTTCGATTGGGCAATGGGCCCCAGCAGAGACAACAATGAGCGTAATTCGTCATTGATGTTGAAGTCTTCGTCGGCCTTCAGGCCAGCGGCGTTCTGTTCGCCACGGATCACGGCAAGCACGTTGCTTATATGCTCAAGAGCGATATCTGCGGTTTTCTTCAACTGGGCGCGAAGTTCAGCAGTGTCTCGGTCGCCCGTCTCGGTTGCGCTCAGAGCCTCTTCCGCAGAGGCGAGCAGCGATTGGATCGGAGTGCGAAGGTCATGTGCGACACGCATGAGCGTCGCGGCGCGGGCCTTGTTGCGCAGCAAGGCGGTTTCCACGTCGTTCTCGGTCAGGCGTACCAAGAAGGATTCCATGTGCAAGAGGGGCAGAAAGACAATCTCGCCTTCCAGATTGCCATGAGCGCTTGGGACCGACACGCCAAGGCTTGTCGCGCGCTTCGCTTGTTTCGTAACCGAGGGCCAGTCCAACATCTCGGTTATACCCGCCTCGTCTAGTCTGAGTCTTTGCGCAGCGGAGTTTGCAAGAAGGGCGTCCCCGCTTGGGGAGGCGAGAAGCACGGCGCGCCGATCTGTCGCAATCATGCGCGCGATAGTGCCAAGAAGGGATTGGCTCATTCGCTTGGTGTCACCGGTCGTCATGGATAGCGTCTTTTCCTGCTTCGTTCGTGAAAAGATCAGCACATCATAGAAGAACCAATCTCTGTCTCTTGGGTGTCGAGGTGCTTCTGGGCGGCTCTTCTGACCCGATCTTGGTGCATACTCTCGAGGTTACTGTAGCTGGCTCGGTTTGGGAATAGGTCCGACTGCCCGTGTCTTGGGGGCAGCATAAAAGGACATGATGTCGCGATGGACGGTTTGGTATCATCTTTTGGGGGTGTGACATCTGTGTGCGCCAAAACTGTTGAAAAGGTATGGGGGCAATGGTAGGGGGTATGTATCTAAAGTATGCTCCCATCGGGTCGTGGGTGGCAATGGAAGGGATAGCGTAAATGGCTACGAGTGGAATTATTACAGGTGATCCTGTTGAAGTTTATTTGGACGTAAATCGAGATGCTGTTGTTGGCTTTGAACAATCGGGTGACGATCTTATGCTGTCATTGACCAATGGCGACAGCATCCGCGTCGTGGATTTCTATAAGCCAGCGGCAAATGGTGAGGAGCATCGCCTGATCTTCAGCGATGGAGTGACACTTTCCGCAAGCGAGATTCCGGCCGAGGAAGTGGCCGAGGGGCTGGGGGCGGCATTCTCGCTCGATCAAGTCGGTGCGGGCGTTGCCGCGCTGGCTGGTATTGCTGTTGCGTCTTCATTCGGTGGCGGAGACGATCCGTCTGGCCCGACCGGTCCGTCTGGCCCGACGGGCCCCACTGGCCCGACCGGCCCGACTGCTCCTGAGGCAGAAGAGGGCGGACTGTTGGACGCGGTTCTCGGCGACAATGGTCTCCTTGGGCCAGTGACCGGAAATGACGGTGGCCTTGGTGCGCTCACGGGCGAAGACGGTCTTCTTGGAGCGCTCGCCGCTGATGATGGCGCACTCGGGGGCATCACGGGGGCGGGAGGTCTGCTTGGCTCTTTGCTTGGCACCGGTTTAATCGGGGCGGGAGGAAATTCTGATGATCCGCTGGCCAGCGTCACCGAAGGTCTCTTCGGAGAAGAAAGCCTTGTAGGGGGGCTTCTCGGCAGCACGGGCCTGACATCAGGGCTTCTTGGTCCAAATGGGCTCATCGGTGGGCTGTTGACTGCGGATGGCCTGATTGGGGGTCTTCTGACCGAAGATGGCCTGATTGGTGGTCTCTTCGCGCCCGGCGGCGTTGTCGATGGGCTGCTTGGCGGCGATAGCCTCGTGGGCGGACTTCTTGGGCAGGATGGGCTTGTCGGAGGGTTGCTAGGGGACGACGGTCTTGTCGGTGGGTTGCTGGCAGAGGATGGCCTTGTTGGTGGCCTACTTGGTGGTGTCACCGGGGAAGATGGTCTCGTTGGCGGTCTGCTCGGTGAGGATGGCCTTGTTGACAGTTTGCTCGGTGGTCTGACCGGGG
>NPIE01003426.1_pt2 | contig 19104 bp, 16 predicted proteins | sample 8637661 | NCBI WGS metagenome assembly NPIE01 (sample SAMN07420842, study PRJNA396082) | bioreactor metagenome | isolation source: sample BA12 brine-fed electro-methanogenic bioreactor BA | place: Japan: Kochi | collected 2016-12-09
AGAAATATAAAAGATGCAACGGTCTTCCTTTCTTAGGTTTCCCTGCAATTTAAGGCTTAACTCACTGTCTACAAAAATATAGAAAGACCACATGTCAATTATATCTTGTTACACTTAAAGGATTAATAATTAGCTGAATCTATTAGTTTTGATGGTAGTAAAGTCAATAAATTGAGAATAATACTTCGAATTAAGTTCAGCTTTTGTCGCTACAGAAATTCTACTCCCTTCTTTGCTGCTTTGAAAGTATGCAGCATGAATTATATTATTTCGAATAATCTTCAATTCTTGCCAAAATATAAATGCATTCTAATTCTCTAAAGTATCATCAATAGTTTTTTTGAATAATTTCTCAATTTCCCACGGCTCAGTTTCATTAATTCTATAGAGTTTCACTTTAACCATACTTTCCAGCGCAATCATTAATAATGCAATTGCAATTTGAGAGTATTGTCGAACAAATACAGAATCTGGATGGTTATCTTTAGCTTCATTATTAAACGTCATGAATAAATGTATTACTGCTTCACCGAGGAAAGGATCTCCTGGATAAACTAACCATGTATTTTTAATCGTTGAAATATTAATACTTCAGTTTCTTTCTATATAATAGCAACTGCCTTGTTTACATATTATCTAATTTATCCGAAAATATCACTCCCCACTCTATCACAGCAAATCCTACCCTGTCAAATTCAGGTATTACCGGTTCGGGCAGTGATTTTGCTTCCGGTACCTCTTTGATCACATAAAACAAACGCAGGATGGAATTCGGCGTTTTGCTGATATTCAATGCAATCACATCATCAATGCGGGATGTGTGCTGGGGATAGATGGCATAATAGGGTGAACTTTTCAACAGGGGTATCCAGTATTCCAGAAAGTCATCGATCTCCCGGCCCTTAAATCCATAGACACTCAGGTTTTCAGAAAAGAATCCGGATAAATCTTCTCGGGTGATTACCCATCCCTTTTCATGCTGCCACTGATCGGGAACCGACGCTTCATAGAACAGATAATCATAGGTGTTGTCTATGCGACCATCCGGTGCTACGGGAATATCCTGCCAGACATGGGGATACGGGGGATCGGAAATGACAATATCACCGCCTTGTGGAAAACCGAAGGACACGCTGAGCCGGCACTCTTCTTCCGGATAAAGGTAGATGTTGGGTTTCTTCACTATACGCATCATTTCCAACGTAAATATAACAGAGTAGTCTTTGGTTTGTATGTGTTCACCAGACAAAGGATGGGGTTGGACATCTGTCATCCTAAAATGGGCGACTGTATCTAATATGGCCCCCCCCGCTGGAATTAGATATCCCATGAGTGAATCGCTGTACAGGCAGAAACTTTCCTGGTGATTGTAAAACTTTACCGTAAAGCAGACCTTTGCCGTGCCGTCTATCCTTTGATCATTCCCATCATAAACCCGTGTATCCACGGGAATACTGTCCAGCCGGACCCATACCTCTTCACTTTCATAGAGGGTCTCACCCATCCGGATCGCAACGGTATCACACAGGGTGAAGTCATCATAATCCGGGGCGTCATTACAGGATATTATGAAGCATAAAATACTGCAAATCAATACTATTGCCCGTTTCAAAATGTCATTCCTTTTAACCTTAAGTGTATTTGCCTTTACTCTTCCGGATAATCCAAAACAAATCCCCTGTTCAGCATTGCGTCCACATCTGCATCCTCAATGTAACAGTAAAACCGGTCTCCCCGTTTACATGAACAGGCAGCACACGTCGTTTCATACGGCCATGTTCGTTTCAAGTCATAGATCGTCACACCCTGTTTTTCATAATAATTCTTAAAAACATCCATCTTTTCTGTTTCACTCAAGTCATGCCACAGGTCATAGTTGTCGTCATGTTTTTCAAGCCAGTCCTGCTCCCAGGGATTTCCCATGCACTGAATCGCATCAATGGATACCCAGGTGTACACCTCTTCATCATCCAGACAGAATGTGGCCAACAAAAGAGGCAAAAAGAGGAGAATCAGCCATCGATTCATGATATGTTTCCTGATATGTATCATTTTTTAATACTCTTGTTCTTTTTGATTGTAAGGCGGATTTAGACAAAATTCAAGCATTATCCGGTTTATCTTATGTCTGTAGATTCTATGATTCAATAATGTCCACTATCCCCCGCCCGTCCGATTCCTGCCAATTGTGTGATGCCGTTATCAACAAAGTAATTTTCAATTACTACAAATTAAGTAAGTTTTTTCTTGACATACTTTATCGAACTCCTTATTATTTACTAAAGATGTAGTAATTGGAGATATCATGCCAAATTCTCAAACCATGACACCCCTTGAGTGGGAAATTATGAAGTTATTCTGGAAACACGGGAAAACCAGTATCCGGAAAATTGCCGATAAGCTTCCCGAATCCTATCAAAGGGCTTACACAACAATTCAGACATATGTTGAACGATTGGTTGATAAGGGGCTTCTTCAAAAAGAGAAAAAAGGAAAAATCAACCTGTATGAACCGGTAATCAGAGAACAGACTGCCCTTCATCACGAAACGGAAAGCTTTGTGAAACGGGCTTTTAACGGATCTTTCAGCAGATTATCCGGATATCTGATTAAGTCCGGAAAATTGTCTGAAGATGAAATTGAAGAACTGCAATTAATGATCGATCATTACAGGGAGAAAAAGTCATGATAACTGTCCACTGGATCTCCATTCCGACCCTTATCCTCCAGACAGGTGTTTTATGTCTGGTTCTGTGGCTCCTGTCTGCATGGAAAAACATATCTCCCAGGCTTATGTATATCCTGTGGTATCTGATCATTCTCCGTCATGTTTTCCCGTTCACACTGCATATTCAAAACCACAGACTACCGAATATTCCATTCACCCTTGCACCCATGATTAATGATATGACAGTTCAACCGGCTATCAGTTCCTCTTTTAGCATTGCAACACTATTTCAATATTTTTGGATAATCGGCTTTATGATTTTGTTTAGTTTGATGATTCTGAATGAATATTTATTCCGCAAACAATTGAGAACTATTCCTGCTCCGGACCAATTGCTTTTAAAACTTCCTTCCTTTTCACGCAGGATAAAAATACAGATTAGTTCATATACCGATTCACCCCTGTCCTATGGAATAATCAATCCCGCGATAATTCTTCCACGGTCAGCCCTGGATCTTCCGGTGTCAGATATACAATCGATCATTGCCCATGAATATGAACATATCCGCAGACACGATGTATTTCATACCACGGTCCAACATGTTCTGTGCGTTCTTTGGTTTTTCAATCCATTCATCTGGATAGCAAAACGCTATTGTGAGTATTACCGTGAAATCCTTTGTGATATTCATTCACTGAACCGGACCGATATAACTCCGCCGGATTATTCCGGTTTATTGCTGAGAATCATTGGCAACAGCAGGAGCATGCGGGTTTTAAACGGGATGGCACTTACACGGATTGACGGCAATATATACAATCTTAAAAAAAGGATTGTATACCTGAATACAAGCTATAAAAAAGGAGTGACCATGATGTTTAAAATGAAACATAAGATCTTATTGGCTTTATTCGTGATTGCCCTAGTCCTGACAGCCTGTAATTTTGGAACTGACAAAAAATCAGATGCAGAAAATATTGTTGAAAAAATTGAACATGTCCCTGATGAAGAGGTTCAATTTATTCCCTTTGATACACCGCCTTTACCTATCGGAGGGACAGACGCCTTCTTAAAAAACATAATCTATCCTGAAAAAGCAAAATCCGCAGGACTTGAGGGGACAGTGATCATTCAGGCTTTTGTCAATGTAAAGGGTGAAGTGACAAAATGTAAAATCATAAAAAGTATCCCGAACACCGGATTGGATGAAGCAGCGATCGACGCAGTTAAAAAAACAAAATTCACACCCGCAAAACAGGATAATATGGATATCGGTGTCTGGATCGCCTTACCGGTTGTCTTTCGTTTGAATTAATTGAATAAAACCGTCTGTTTTAGATCTGATTCCGCTTTGACCGTATTCTACTCCGGGTCGCCCTGTGCATCCGTGTGCTGGTTGATCAATTCAAGTAAAGCATTTCCATCGTGAACCGGTGCATCGTCGGGAAATTCACAATACCGGATTCTGTCCAGTAAAGCATCTCGTGTTACTCTTTTTCTGTTTAAATAGTGTCTTAAAGAAACCTCCGGATCTTCTATTATCAGATCATCCCCTCTATCATATCCTCCAGATAATCCGGCTCCAAACCAAAATAGTCCATACAAATATCATAAACGGATGGTCAACTGCCCACTGACCACTGTCCACTGCCCATTCCTTACCATGATAGTGACGTGTTTTTCATTAATTTTTCCTCGTTTATTATATATATCATTATGTATAATTACTTTAAGTGATATTAGGCAGAGCTTGTGAAAGAATATATCGACAGAGATAATAAACGCCATGCGTCCCATACAATACCAAAACGGAAGGCTATATGAAATATTGCGTTCATACTGACATTAGACCCCATTTGAATTCGAAATATTGTATCTCCATGTTTAAATTAAAGGATTAATATGAAGAAAAAGATGATTTACTCTCTAACGGGTTTTTTAGCAATTATATTATTTGCACTTTTGATTGCATATCCTTCTTATAAAAAGCAAATGAATGAAGCTGGTGAAAGAATAAAAAGCGAATCGCGGCTTCTGGAAACAAGATTAGGACTGATGGAGTATGCAATGATGGGCAAAGGAAAGCCAGTATTGTTAATTCATGGTGCGGGCGGCGGATTCGACCAGGGTTTGTGGCTCGGGCAAATTTGTCTTAATGACGATTACCAGTTAATTGCACCCTCAAAGTTTGGCTACCTCGGTTCCGAGATGCCGAAAGAATATTCAGCAAAACTTCAGGCTCAACAATACCGGATTCTTTTGGATTCCTTGGGAATCGAAAAAGTACATATAATTGGTGTGTCGGCCGGAGGCCCTTCGGCAATGCAATTCTCCAATGATTTTCCAGAACGGATTGAAAAACTGGTTTTGATGAGTGCTGTAAGTATGCCCCCTAATCCAAACGATAAAGCCCCCTTTTTCATAAAAATAATTCAAACCATACAGAAATCGGATTTTACTTATTGGCTTTTTACCAAAGCTTTCAAAACACAAATATTAAGCTTGATTGGAATACCTGCCGATGATTATAAAAAGTTTACCGGTGAGCAAAAAGAGCTAGCCAGTGAGTTACTGGATGTGATGCACCCAATGTCATTACGATATAAGGGTACCGTTACTGATGGTTTAATTATTCAGAATTTTACCATTCCGGATAGTATTGGTGTACCCACACTAATCATCCACTCCAAAAACGATGGATTGGTAAGTTTCAGCCATGCTGAATTTTCACATCAAAAAATCAAGGATTCAAAACTAGTTCTTCATGAAAATGGAGGGCATGGCGCAATTTCTGAACTGGAAGATGCTCGAAAACAAATCAGTACATTTCTAAATGATTAATATGTGCATCCATGTCATACTGGCGCAATTTCTGAACTGGAAGATGCTCGAAAACAAATCAGTACATTTCTAAATGATTAATATGTGCATCCATGTCATACTTTATGAGAAAAATAATCTTTTTAAGATAGCAGGTGTTTTAATGATTATTTTGCTAAACCTATCAGTTAAAGTGCATGAAAAAATGAAACACATAATAGCCAGTTTACTTTTACTGGTTTGTTTGTTGCCATGCAACCTTGTTGCCCAGGAAGTCGAATTTCAAGCGGACTGAAGCAAGGTAGAGAGAACTACGCTTTATAAAGCGCTGGCTTTTACAAGCGTTTATTATCCGACTTCCATCATAGTTATGAACAATACATGGTATAAGGGCAAGGAAAGAGTTCCGTTTCATTTTTACATTGATAATGCAGGATATTTGCAGGTCGATAAGTTTGGTCATATGTTCGGTGGTTATGTATATAGCTATATCGGTTATTTTGGATTATTAAAACTTGGTGCTACCCGAAAAGAGGCGCTTGTTTTTGGCTCAACGTTGGGATTTGTTTTGCAGTTTCCCATTGAAATTATGGACGGTCTGCATGAAGGGTATGGTTTTTCATGGGGCGATGTTGCTGCGAATAGCATGGGCTCAGCACTAGTATTTGGACAGGAATTATTATTCAAAGAGCAAGTGATGAAGTATAAATTTAGTTTTTGGGAATCGGAATATTCAAAAAACTCGAACGGCTTCTATGGTGAAACTACCATGAACCGGCTGCTCAAAGACTATAACGGGCATACCTATTGGTTATCAATTCCCTTAAATAAGTTTGCTTTCAAACAAACTTTACCGCAATGGTTTAGCATAGCAGTTGGTTATAGTGCCAATGGTGTGTATGGCGAATTCGAAAATGTAACAAGTTATAACGGTATTACAATTCCTGAAACGGAACGATACCGTCAATATTTCTTTTCACTTGATGTAGACTGGACAAGGATAAAAACAGATTCGAAGTTTTTACAAATGCTTTTTAAAAGGCTTACTTTTGTAAAATTGCCTTTTCCGACACTGGAATACAATTCAAAAGGACAATTAAAAGGTTACTGGATTTATTTTTAACGTATAAGGAAATGGAATTTTTAACAAACGGGGGCTAACAATATATATACAAAATAGACGAAACACTTGTAATTCCAACGGTTTTAGCCTGCATCTAAATTGTCCCGGTTTGACAAGATTGAAGCCTGCAATCGCCAACGTTGCATACATGTAACCGTTAGCCAATTATTACAAAAAACGAAGACAATCATAGAAATATAATATATTTTATGACATTTAGAATTCTATAAAGTATAATTAAAAATCGGGAAGATATATCGTTCTGATTATAAAATTTAAATAAATTGATAAATGAGAATTGCAAAAATTTGATTTTTGTTCCATTATTAGTTAACTTTCCGTATGGAACGAAAACGAAAACTAATATTCTTCAGAAACCATTTCAAAGAGTTCTTTGAACCTCTGAAAGAAAAAGTTAAGGTTAAAATTGACTATGTTCTATACTTAGTAGTAACCGCTGAAAGAATTCCAAAGAAATTCTTTGAGTATATGACTGGAACAGACGGCCTATTTGAAATACGAATTGAATTTGAGAGCAACATTTATAGAATTTTCTGTTGCTTTGACGAAGGAAATCTAGTTGTGCTTTTTAATGGATTTCAAAAGAAAGCGCAGAAAACTCCCCAGAAAGAAATTGATAAAGCACTTAGAATTAAGGATGAGTATTTTAAATTAAAAAGGGGAAAATATGAAAACAAAAAATAATAAATCCCAAGAGATTACGACTTTTGACGACCACCTTGAAAGTCGTTATGGACCTTTAGGAACAAGGAAAAGGACTGAATTTGAGATTAAAGCCAAAGCATTTGCAATTGGTGAAATAATAAGATATGAAAGAAAGCAAGCCAAAATGACTCAAGAACAACTTGCTGAAAAGACTGGAACTAGGAAAAGTTTTATTTCACGAATTGAAAATGGACATAGTGACATTCAACTTTCTACACTTTATAGATTAATAGAAATTGGTTTTGGAAAACAAATTATTCTGACAATTTCCAGACAGACAAATAACTGTCCCTAACAAGGAGTGTAACCAATTTGGGCTGAACGGGTTAGGCATCGGGTCGACACACAAGAAAAGTCATTACAGAGGATAAATCCCAACCTCACTCACCTAAACTGGACGCACCCCCTACCATTCAAAACTATTTTTCAGGCAATATTTAAATAAACTAAACCGTTCTTTATTCAGTGTCAGTGTAGATTTACTCTAATCCGTCGTTTCTAACAGGGTTTTAGCGGAGAGGCAGGGATTTGAACCCTGGGAACAGGATAACCCGTTCAACGGATTAGCAATCCGTCGCCTTAAGCCGCTCGGCCACCTCTCCTTGCATGTACGTCAAACAGCCGGAAAATATAAAGCTTTTCATCGTTGTGTCAAACTTTTTTCATCGAAAACAAACGCTGTTTGTTGTTTCCCGCGTAAAATAAAATTGTATGAATTTTTTATATATTCTATAAACTCCCTTTCGTACATTTGTGCGTAATTTTTAGATTGCGAGGAAGAAATGAAAAAAGCAGATATTCTGGCAGTCCTGGAACAACATCCCCTTTTTAAATCTTTTAATGAAAAGGATCTGTCTGTCATTCTGAAGCTTTCTGCCGTGAAAACATATCCCAAAGAAGAATTTCTGTTTCATGAAAGTATGCCCCGGGAAGCACTGTACGTTATCCTAGACGGCCGCCTGACTATTCTTCAGGGAATCGGCGACGAGATGATGCCAAAAGCCATGTATCAAACCGGCTCGGTTATTTCTGAACGAATTCTGCGCCATGATCACTCCCCTCATAAAACATCAGGACAAGCTGCCACGTTATTAAAAACACTTGAACTGAACCTTAAATCACTTGATAAACTGATGGTCCGGCATCGTGATATATATGAAAAACTCCAAAAAAATGCTTACAAGACCTTTGCTCACAGTATGATCCATGTCCAATCACCTGAAGGAACAGATACTGTCCATAAGACACGCAAAGAACATGACCTGCTGGGTGAACGGGATGTCCCTGTGGATGCACTCTATGGCATTCAAACTCTCCGGGCTCTGGAAAATTTCCCCATATCACGAATCGGGATCAGCAAGGTTCCAACACTTGTTAAAGCTCTGGCAATGGTGAAAAAAGCATCAGCAATGGCTAATTACGAACTGGGAAAACTGGAGAAACCCATTGCAGATGCCATAATTCAGGCCAGTGATGAGATCATCGACGGAAGCCACCATGAAGCTTTTGTTGTGGATGTTTACCAGGGCGGAGCCGGAACCAGCACTAATATGAACGCCAATGAGGTCATTGCCAACAGGGCTCTTGAACTTCTGGGACATGAACGGGGCGAATACGAATTCTGTCACCCCAATAACCATGTTAATCTCAGCCAAAGCACAAACGATGTCTACCCCACTGCCCTCCGAATTGCCCTTCGTTTCAGTCTTCAACTTTTGATCCGGGCTATGAAACAATTGTCTAAATCCTTTGATGCCAAAAGCAAAGAGTTCAAGGATATTATTAAAATGGGACGCACCCAGCTTCAGGACGCTGTTCCCATGACTCTCGGACAGGAATTTTCAACCTTTTCCATTATGATTGACGAAGATATCGAAAGGGTTAAGGAACTGGATAAACTGCTTGAAGAGATCAATATGGGAGCCACTGCCATTGGGACCGGTCTCAATGCGGATCCTGCTTATACCGAATCCGTCCGCAAACATCTGGAAATTATTACCGGAAAAAAAATGACGACTGCCGTGAACCTTGTTGAAGCCACTCAAGATACAGGTGCTTATGTTCAGGTGAGCGGTGTTCTGAAACGGGTAGCAACAAAACTGAATAAAATCTGCAATGATCTTCGTCTTCTTTCGTCAGGTCCGAGAGCCGGATTAAATGAAATAAACCTGCCGCCGGCTCAACCGGGAAGTTCCATTATGCCCGGAAAAGTTAATCCGGTTATACCCGAAGTGGTTAATCAGGTCGCTTTTGAAGTGATCGGCAATGATGTAACAATTACATTGGCTGCCGGAGCCGGACAGTTGCAGCTGAATGTTATGGAACCGATTATTGCATGGTCTCTCTTTAAAAATATCAGTCACCTTCGTCAGGCATGTATTGTTCTCGCTGAACGGACCGTGCGGAAAATCAGTGCCAATCCTGAGGTAACCCAGCGATATGTAGAACGAAGTATTGGCATAGTTACCGCTCTTCTCCCTCACCTGGGTTACGAAATGTGCTCTGTCATTGCAAAAGAAGCCCTTGAACATAATAAAAGTATCCGGGAAATCGTTCTTGAAAAAAAACTCATGTCTGAGGATAAACTGGATGAATTCCTGAAACCGGAGAATATGATACGATGACACAAACAACTTTACCAAACTCACTGGCGATATCAGAACATCCTCAACGCCTTATAGCCAAACGTGTTTTTAAGACTGAAGAAACCACATCAACCAACGAAATCATGTTGAAGGATCCAAACAAGATTTTCCAATCCGGAGATGTTTTATGGTCTCTTAAACAAAATGAGGGAAGAGGCCGCTACCAGAGGACATGGATATCCAACAAAGGAGGACTTTATTTCTCATTATTATTTGAGGATATTACGTCATTGACAGCTTTTTTCCCTTTCGTTCTTTTAATTGCTCTTGCTGTTCGCAACAATCTTGCCGAAAAAACACACGATGATTTTTTCACAATCAAATGGCCGAATGATATTTATGCTGACCATCATAAGATTGGAGGAATCCTGGTCCAGAGCCAGACAATATTGAATAAAACCCGCGCAGTTGCAGGTGTTGGCATTAATATCAACAATACGATTCAATCCGTAAGAAATTTACGAAATCCGGCTGTATCACTCTATGAACTGACCGGAGATGAGACAGATTTAAATGTTTTTTTTAAAGCACTCCTGGACAAGACAGATGAATACTACAGGGATTTCATTCACGGGAAATTCCCTGAGTATTTGCCAATTCTGAACCAACATCTTTACAGCCGGAATGAACCGACAATTTTTTCAATCGGGAACAGTCAACGAATTGTAACGCCCAAAGAATTCACAAAGGATGGCCATATCGTCTGTGACGAAGGCGGCGAATCTGCCATCTTTGTCATGGGAGAATTCATCTGACATAAAAAAGCCTGATGTTCATCAGGCTTTTACAGAACAGATTTAACAACAGTTTAAAAATAATACATAACACCGCCGGCAAGATTACTGCCTGTACCAAGATTAAGTTCAGCCATTAAATTCAAGTTATCACGGAAAGCAATTTCTGTTCCCACGAATAACCTGCTTCCGATAAACCGGCCGCCGCTGAACAGATCCCAGTCAAAACCGCCGTACAAATCAAATTTCTCATTCAGGGGTTTAGATGCGGTAAGTGTCAAATCAAGACCGATACCGCTTGAAAAATGAGCTCCTCCGCTGACAGACCAGGTATATTTTTTCTGATGAAACAAGTATTCAGCGAGAACACCTGCATAAACATCGTTACCTAAAGCTATTCGGGCACCTAAATCCAGATTCTCTTTAAATCCGTATTTTCCCAGAGCAAACAATGCACTGTTTCCACCTAATGCCAGTCCCCCGCTCACGGAAATTTCACCGGGATCCATAACTTGAGCGTTATTAAACACTTGTCCATACAATCCCGTAGTCATAACAATCATCATCAGTAACACGATCCCTTTTTTCATAGTTCCTCCAGCATTATTTAAGTTAAAATTAATACATATGGGTAAAAAGAGTACCATAAATATTTATTTAAAATAATTTTGAATTCTGAATTCTGACTTCTGAATTGGAGGAAGAATGAAGAATTTTGCGCCAGAGGCTTGTTAGCCATTCTCCCCCGTCAAGCGTGCAACAGCGAGGAGATGAGCCTGAATCAGGTTACGGGATGCGGGTTTTAGAGCTGTTTCTTCAAGCTTGATGATCTGCTGCACATCACGGATAACCCGAAGAACATCAACGGGAATTTCAGTATTCCTTACAGCGACATGGCGGAGCATACGTACGGCTTCCAGGAGAAGCATTTTGAGCCGGTCATCATCCTGGGCTGCCGGCATTTTTACAACCTGTCTGAAAAGTGTTCCAACAGATCCGGCTGCAGGGATATCTATTCCCCCATCCGGAAAAATACCGGCCAGAACATTCAGGGCAAACGCCAGTTCATTAAAACTATAGATCTTTTCCAGAACACTTTCCGAAACAATATCCCAGATTGCATTTCTGTGAATGGCAATTTGCTGCGGTTTTTCAAGTTCCAAAAACACTTTTTCTATCCAGGATGCTGACGGCACCTGTTCAAGATAGGCAACAAATTCATCTTTATGGTGATTGAACAACCCGGGTTGAAGCAGGACAGCCAATTCAGGCGTAAAGGCATATAAAACTTTCGGATCAATCTTTCCATTTTTCATAATATCCTGAACCGGGAGTCCAAAACTTCGTAATATTTCACTCTGAAGAAGGGGAATAAAATCCCGGATCAGTTGAATATCTTCTTCAAGGGCAGCAAAAGCAGAATTTCCGGGAGGAAAAGCAGCAGAAGCTTCCTTTATGATCTGTTGTTCCGGATCGTGATATAAACGGAGAGTTTTTAATATATCGATACAGGGTAACTGACATAAAACTCTGTCCTGCAGAATATTATACCCTTCCCCTTTCCAGCGGGAATCTTCTGCAAATTGCCGCATTGCTCTGAACAAACCGGTTGACAATTGATTCACTCCGGTCATGACAGTCTGACTTCGTTGGTGCCCAATAGCCCGGAGCATGCTTCCGCTGTCGGACATGGGTATGATTCGTGCAAAGCGCTGGAGAAGTTCTCCTCCCTCCTGCGGACTTACAGGTCTGATGGTAGGTCTGTCTCGCAGTGTGGGAACAATCCGCGATAAGAAATAACTGACGAGATGAAGCCCGGTAAGATCTTCCTGACGGCCATACAGGATCTGTCTGAAGTTTTGCGTATGAATATGAATAAAGTGATCCATGGCTTCATCCGGAGAATAACCGTACAGCGATTCGATCATTTGCCGGCGCTGCATTACAGATCGGTTCCGGGTTCCCTGGAATGTATCATTCATTCTCCTGACCTGTCCTGCATGAACAGCTGATGATAGAATCAAATGATATAACAAGCCCGTTCTTTCCCCAATATCCAAAAAGCGGATCTGTTCACTGACAGTGCTCTGGAATGTTCTGAATTCCCACCCCTGCCAAATGCCCCGAAGGTAAAACCGGGCACTGTTGAGTTGCCTTTTCAGCGGTCCCTCAGGAAAATGACGTAACCCTTCATTCGTACAAACCGGTTTCCCGGCCAGCGGATCATAATATCCTCCCTGTCGCTGCATGGGTTCGCCGCTTCCCAGTTTTACCCGCACGTCCGCCGCAAGTCCCCGTGTAGCAAGCCATTCTTTAATATCCACTCTGGCCCGCTGATAAAGGACCTGGCTTCCGGGCTGGCCTACCTGCTGACTCAAATCTGAACCGGCAATAAAAAATTCACAAATCATTTCTTTGAACCGGTCCTGTTCTGACTGTTCTACTCTTCGTGTTCTCAATGCATAGGACCAAATCTCATCAAGATACTGGTTAATACTTTTAACGCGCTCCATTTCTTCAAAAAGAGGAATAATCCACACAGGCGGAATTTGATCACCTGTTTTCCTGTTGAGCGTTTCTCTTTGCTGGAGAAATTTGCGATCCAGATTGACAAAAGCCCGGGGTGTGTCGCTCATGCTGACCTGGAGAGCAGGTACCATACGGGGATGCCCTGTTTTTTGTGCCAGCGAGTTTATTTCACAAATATTGAACACTGTCGTATCAATCGCGAACTGGTCTCTGTCAAGAATCTGTTTCTGATGAATTCTCGGCGTGAGGGCTACCCGTTTAACGGCGCTGCGGTATTTGACAAAGGGCATGGCTACGGCCGGGTCATCCAGTCGGCCTGCAATACTGGGAATAAACCCGTGAATTGTTTTCCGAAGCGCTTTATTCAACGTAAAATAGTATTCCAGCCAGAACCGGCGTTCTTCACGGAGTTTTTTCATCTGACGTTCCAATTTATCGTTGTGCTGCCAGATTTTTCGTACCGGATCACCGGCCAGTCCTACTTTCCCCAAAACCTTTTTAAATGAAGAAGGATTCATCAGGTCGTAAGGCATCAGGGATTGATACCGTGCTGCAAGTTCAACCGTAAGATCCGTAATTCTGTTAAGAAGTTTCCAGAAATTTTTATTGGTATCACTCAGTTTGAGTACTTTTTTCAAAAGATCGTCATCCGGAATAAAAGACGGATCAATCTTCCGGGCGTGCAACAGTAAATCAGCCATTCTTTGAACATCATACAGGAGAATGGAAGCTGCCAGCCTGTGTCCCTGACCGCTTGGACGTGAACTGCCGTCCCAGTCGCTCCAGAAAGAGAGTAATAACGGAGGCGTATCAACGCCATAATTAATTTGAGCCCACTCTTCAGCATTCTGCCACGCCTGAATATCCAGTATGAGTTCAAAAGCTTCATCGGCTGATGAGATTGCCGTGTTTTCGCCTAAAAATTCATGAGTCAGTTCTTTGCTGATTTTTGCAGGTAATTCTTTGGGAATTGCTTCGCCGTTACTTATCAGTTCAATTAAAAGGCGAAAAGCCCTTTCAACGGGAAGCGCATGAATTTGTGTGGGATGAACAGTCCGGTCAAACATCCGGAATTTAAATCTTTCGACACGGTCCGATTCTTCTTCTTTATAAAATTCTTTTAACAGTTGCCCGGCAATCGTCTGCGATTTTTCAGATCGGATCCAGAGCATTCTTGCCTGATTCAATTGACAGGCGTCTTCAAACTGACGGGTAAAATCACGAATTCTCTCTTCCATGAAAGCCTGATAGCCGGATATTCCACATACCTGAAGTCCCCTTTTGCGAATAATCTGTTCACTCTTTTTTAGAGAGATTTCCCGAATAATCCCGCAATACTTTTCCCAGACCGGCAAATAATCATTTGGAACTGTTTTTCTGATTTGAGGTTTTGGAAGAGAAACACGGCGGACAGATGCTTCCTTAAAACGTACTATCCTGTTCAAATCAATTAACATTCGCCGGGTTTTAAACCGAAGATCATCAGCAGAATCCGCTCCTCCCAATGAAAGACGAAATGATTTACTCGCAGCCGTAAAACCATAAGAAGTTCGGGCAAACGATGTTAATGGTATCAATCCGATTCCCTGATTTGCCAGTTCGGCAGCAAGAAGATCAATCGATACACCCTCCGGTAAATCCCGTATTTCAAGGCGGGGGTACATGGCACCTTCCGGCCGATGGATTCTTATATGACCAGGGTTTCTGAAATCGGGCAATTCATTTTCTGCCGTTTCCAGGGCTGTCATCCGTTCATTCAAAATTTTATTTCGTAAAACACGGACTTCTTCAATACGGTTTTGTGAATTTCTGTAAAACAGAAGACCAATGAGCAACGCAGTCGGATTGGGTAAAATCTTCTCATTCAGCGCCATAAATCGCTGTCTGGTTGGTTTTTGAGGGATATGAGCAACAGCCAGCCTGGCTCCTGCCAAACAATCTGTTTTAGACAGGGAATGAACTGTTATGATCAAATCAGGCCCGTCAGCTGATATGACACCCCTGTCGCGAAGAGACAGGGCACACTGCCGAATTGAAGGTTCAGGTTTATAAAAATTGACCGGTGCAATACCGTAATAGGATAAATCGTCAATAATTCGTACACGGCGATTCGTCAATTCACGAATAAGATGTTCTAGATCTGTCTGCTTCCAGACCAAACCTGTTGCATTATGAGGCGTATTTACTACAACAGCGCCTTTTTCTTTCCACAAAGGATCCTCGTACAGGCACTTATCAACCTTTTTAATAATAGCATCCACGTCCGGGCGGAGATCAGGCAATGGCGGAACCGGCCTGCAGACAGGAAACGTATGTTCATAGTTCCAGCTCATATCCGATATGATAACATCCGTAATACCGGCATGGTAACCTAATATTCCTAGTGCTGTCCGTGCAGAACCGCTGACAACACAACACTCTTTTTGTTTATAAAAAGGATAGGATTTGATAAAGGAAGCGAGAAAAGATGTTTCAAGATCCTGGATACGCTCAGAGTTATTTGTAAACGATTTGTAAAGATCCAATAACTCTTCCCGGTTGAAAGAAGCGAGAGGATCAGAAACACTCTGTTTCATACCGGCATAGGAACTGTTAATAATTTTTTGAGATAATTCCGATACACGCGAAAAAATGTCTGCAGCAGTTTTAAAAGCCGGATTTCCGTTTTCAGGGATAGTTTGTACAAACGCGTTGGAATAGGCCATAGAATCTGAATGAATATTAGCCGATTCTGCTTTCCCTGAAAGGTATGCCTCCATTGCAAAGAGTTCTGAAGCAGAGGGAGTCCCTTTCAGCTCAAAATGAACAGTTTCTAGTTGTTGAAGATACACGGCATTTCCCAGAACCGTTACAACAGGAAGAAATCCCAGTTCAGGCCGGAAGACTGATGGGCTGAGAAAACGGATGACATGATCCCTGAGACCAGCTTCACGAGCCATTGATAAATGATTTGGCGCATCGTTGATTTCAATAAACATGACAGGATTATCAAGAGCTGTCTGGCGCATTTTTTTGCGTTCTGTTTCGGAAAGTATCCTTCCCAAAACAAAAAATACAGGTGTTTTGTCCTGAGTAAAAAGATCCTCACGCAATCCGTATTCATCAGTAAAACGCAGTCTGTCAAAATCTTTGGATAAACGTGACAGGTCAAAATCAAGGGAAATTATACGCGAACCATCAATTTCCAATGACGTATTTAAAACACGGAGAAGAACGCGAAGTGTTTCAAAAGGTCCGCCGGTACAAAAAATAAGTTCCCGGGGTTCACCGTTTTCACCCAGATTGTATTCCAGTCCCTCCCGTTCCGTTTCCAAGAGATGTTCATGAATTAAACGGGTTATCTCAGGGATTTTGTGGCTTCTGTAACCACCCCTCGGTGCATAGGGGACACTGCATGCAGCAGCTTTTGCTATGGTTGTCCAGAGAGGATGTGCTGTCGGATTTTCTTCTCCGGCGAGCAGATCCAGAATCCCCGCTTCCAGACGGATGTCCTGAACAGGATTACCAATATGAAAGCTGACACGACGGACATCCGGTACCTGTGCACTGGCTGTTGATTCACTGATCTCTGAAATACGGGCAACCTGCAACGGTTTCAGAACCGGAATATTTTCCTGAGTTGAACTCACTGCAAAATTATCCTACTTCTCTTTTATCTGTAATCGTTTGATGATATCCTGTATCAAATCGTTTAAAAAACCCACTGCCGTCCCATCCTGTCCCTGCAGATTTACCACAGTCCGTGCATTGCGGAGCTGTTGGGATGCTTCTGCCAGTTGTGCCAACTGGGGTGACAGGAGGATCATTTCGGGATTCTTTTTCAACAGATCCATTTCTTTGGTTTCGGTATCAATTTGCATCAGACGCCTTTTTTGTTCCTCGCGGACCCTGACTTCTGCCAGTACGGCTTCTTTAGCCTGTTCTTTGCCTGACAAATCGAGCTTCTTCAGACGCAAAACATGTTCGCGGTCTGCAATCTCACTTTCTGCGTCTATTCGTGCTTTTTCAGCAGAAATGCGAGCTTGTTGACTGATCTTTTCTGTTTCCTCAAGAATTCTGTCGGCTTCCCGGCGTTGCATAGCTTCCGTGATTCGTTTATCAAGCGGTTCTATACTTTGAATATGAAGGTTATCAAGCTCAAGACCCAGCAGTAAAGACCCATCCGAAACTTGTTTAACCAACTGTTTTTTAAGGACTTCCGGTTGAAGGGCATCAATGTCTTTTTGTTCGGCAAATTCACGGATCAAGGCATGAGTCCGTCTTTCCAACTCACGGGTGGCATGAATGACCACATCTGAAGACCATCCGCCGGCACGAACAAGGGCCTGCAGATGATTCCGGGATGGCGCTACTGCCAGATCCAAAACAACACGAATTCCCAGTTTACCCCGAGCCTCCGTATCAACCTGGGACTGGACGGCGTAAACGCTTCCCGGAAGTGCCAGAGACATATGTCGCGGATACCAGCGATTTGTATTCTCTTCAACACTTCCTTTCTTTTCACGCAAAACAATCTGATCCGGTCTGCGGAACCGGTACTCAATAAACCAAACCGCTGCCAGGACCACAACAACAATTCCCGTTACAACCCAGACTTCCATGTGAACACCTCTCTATCCAATTTCATTAACACGTAAATATCCTCAATTTATGATTTATAAGCAACCTGTGAATATCACTTTTATTATTTTTTCTATTTTCTCATTTTGTTTATGATTCTAAGCAATTTTCAGGATTTTGCACGTTTTATTCTTCTTTGATTTTTTGTCGCAATGTTTCACTGACAAACCACAGTATAATGTCCGCGATTTCACGATTTATCGCTTCCGGACTCCTTTTATCAATATTAACCGGTACAAGGCCGTGATTTACTTCGGGAATCATTAACAGATAACCCCGGGGATTCAGTTTGCCCATCAACATTTCAATTTTTTGCTTCGGCGCCGTATCATCCTCACTACCCTGAATAAACATCATAGGCAGAGGTTGATTCAGGACAGGCTTGAGATCAACCGGAATTGTCAGTCCAAATTTCTTAATCTGAACCGGGACTCCGAGAAATATTTTTCCATACTCTTTCTCCGCAGTAAAACGGGCTGATACAAGCGTGCTGAAAGATTTTCCGCCGGTAAATATGACATTTTTATCCGGGATGTATGCTTGTTTACGCATAAAATCAATTACTGCTTTCATTAATAATACAGATGATTTTACCGAGGGAATGCCCTTCCATTTTCGTTCAGCAAAAGGATAATTGAATCGGGCAATAATCAGTCCTTCCCGTGACAGGGATCGGGAAAGATATTCTAAAACTGTATCATTCATATCTGTATTCAGACCATGTCCAAGTATTACCAAAACATCGGATTCACGGTCAGGACGGTCTATCCGAACAGGAATCTCATGCCCTCTCCACGTAAAATACTTATCTTCCCGTATACATCTATACATAGCAGATCCTTTTTATCAGTAATTTAGTAAAGGAGAATATAAATTGATAATTGATTATTGGTTGAGACTCGCTGCGCTCGCAGTGGACAGTCGAAAGTCGAAAAGTTGCCTGTTGACTGACCACTGACAACTGTCAACTGATGACTGATTAAGGATTGGCATGATTGATTAAATTGGATGATTGGATTATGGCCTAACAGACAGATTATTAGAAAAGTCAGATATAGGATTTCGATTAGATAACTTCCCCCACCCCGGGGGGTAAGATACTGCGGTTTTTAACATCATGCAAGTTAATATTATATTTCCTATATTCTATAAATAATATGTCTGACGATGTTCATTCCCAGTTTCATGAGGTTCAACACCTTACAATGCTCGCTGTTCATGGGTTCAAGGGCTCAAGA
>NPIE01011374.1_pt2 | contig 19098 bp, 17 predicted proteins | sample 8637661 | NCBI WGS metagenome assembly NPIE01 (sample SAMN07420842, study PRJNA396082) | bioreactor metagenome | isolation source: sample BA12 brine-fed electro-methanogenic bioreactor BA | place: Japan: Kochi | collected 2016-12-09
CGTCGCCATGGGCCGCGAGATTGCGGAAACGGCGATCAAGCAATGCGGCGAAGGCACCGACACCTCGCACAAGATCTCCATCGTGCAGGGCGTGCTCACCGGCGGCGTCAGCTACTTCCAGGTCCAGGGCATCATGGAAGTCCTGAAGGGGCGTGAGGACATTCAGATCGTCTCGAGCCAGGCGGCCGACTGGGATGCGTCCAAGGCCCGGGCGATCACGGAAACGGTCCTGCAGCAGCACCCGGATCTCTGCGCCATTCTCGACATGTGGGATGGTCAGGCCATCGGTACCGGGGCGGCAGTCAAGCAGGCGGGCCTCGCCGATAGCGTCACCGTGATCACCTCCGGCGGAGGGGCTGCGAGCACCTGCGATCTGATCCGCGACGATACGTTCGACATCGTCTACAACTACGACGCGCCCGGCATGGGACGCGACGCCTGGACCGCGATCATGATCGCCCTGCAGAACGGCGGCGGCGGCAAGCTGAAGACCCAGGTGTTCTCCCCGACCTACGTGATGACCAAGGACAACGTGGACAAGGCCTCCTGCTGGGATTCCGAAATCTACGCGAGCCGTCTCCGCTAGGGACTTCCGCTCAAGGCGCAGGCCACGGGCTCACCGCCGTGGCCTNNACCACATTCATGGGGGAGATGGTCCCGTGTCGCTAGTACATAGCCTCAAGAAAGCCCGGTATCGCTTTTTCCCCGATCATGTCGTCGGCGAGATGCTCTCCAAGAGCTGGATCGACAACGCGATCCCCTTCACCTTCATGATCATCGTGGTCGGTGTCATCGGGTTGCTGCTTCCCAACTTCTTCACCGGAAGCAATATCTCGATCCTGGCCCGTCAATACGGCGAACTGACCCTCGTGGTGCTCGCCATGACGACGGTGATCCTGGTTGGCGGTATCGATCTGTCTGTCGGATCGAACTTCGCCCTCGCCAACTTCCTGATGCTTTATTTCCTCAACCTGGCGCATTTTCCGGTGGGCGTATCCGCGCTCCTGACGGTCCTGATCACGGCCGGAGTCGGTCTGATCAACGGGCTTCTGGTTGGCTATCTGCGGCTCCGGGCGTTCCTGACGACACTGGTGACCCTGATCATCGTGCGCGCGATCGTCGACCTTCTGCTTCTGGAATACGCGCAGGACATGTCGATGTCGTTCTACACCTCGCCGCTCTGGGACATGATGGGTCTCGGCGGGGTCTGGATCTTCCCCTTCAGTTTTGTCGTTCTGGCGGTCATTGCCGTGATCGCCCACATCGCCTTCAGCCGGTCCGGCCCCGGCTGGCGCCTTCTGGCCATCGGCGGTTCGCGCCGGTCCGCCTTCAACATGGGGCTGCCGGTCAAGCGGATCGTCTGTTCCGCCTATGTGATCTCCGGCGCCCTCGTCGGAATGGCCGGCGTTCTCTACGCCGCACGCCTGAGCGGCGCCGGCACCGACACAGGCATCGGCCTGGAAATCTCGGCACTGACTGCTGCGATCCTGGGCGGCAATTCGCTCGGCGGCGGACGCGGCTCGGTTCCCAAGGCCCTGATGGGGGCCGTGACCGTTCTGGTGCTGTCCAACGGCGTCCTCCGCCTTGGCCTCAACAGCGGTTCCGGACCGATGGTCCTCGGCCTCGCCCTTCTGTTTGCCGTCTTCGTGGACGTGCGCTGGATGAAGAACCGCCACAAGCTCCTCAGCAAGGTCTACGTTTCGCCCACCCTGATGGAGATGCCGGAACCGCGCCCGACCAATCACGGTCCGTTCGAGGTCAACGACCGTTTGAGCAAGGTCGACGTGATCGCCCTTGGCGAAGTCGAAAGCCCGGAAGACGTGATCCTCGACGAGGACGACAACCTCTACAGCGGCAACCGTCACGGTGACATCATCCGCTACTTTGCACCCGACTACAAAACCCACGAGGTCTACGCTCATATCGGCGGCGCGCCGCTGGGCATGAGCTTCGACAAGAACGGCAATCTGCTGGTCTGCGTCGGCGGCATGGGCCTCTATATGATCTCCAGGGCGGATCGAAGCGTCAGCAAGGTGACCGACGAAACCAACCGGTCGCTCTTCTCCGTCGTCGACGACAGCCGCCTGCGTCTGGCCGACGACCTGGATATCGCGCCTGACGGCAAGATCTATTTCTCGGAGGCCACGATCCGCTACCAGATGCATGACTGGCCCGTGGATGCCCTGGAGAGCCGCGGAAACGGCCGCATCATCTGCTACGATCCGGCCACCAAAAAGACCCGAACCGTTCTGAAGAACCTGATCTTCCCGAACGGGGTCTGCACGGCCCATGACGGCAAGTCGATCCTCTTTGCCGAGAGCTGGGGCTGCCGGATCAACCGGTATTGGCTGGAAGGCCCCAAGAAAGGCAAGCTTGAGATCCTCGCAGACAAGCTGCCGGGCTATCCCGACAACATCAACCGCGCCTCCGACGGGACCTATTGGGTCGCCATCATGGGCATGCGCTCTCCCGCCCTCGATCTCGCCCTGAAGATGCCGGACTTCCGGCGGCGCATGGCCCGGCGGATCGCGGCCGACCAGTGGCTTTATCCGAACCTCAATATCGGCTGCGTCGCGCGGTTCAACGACGAGGGCGAATTCATCGAGTCCTTGTGGGACCGCCATGCCGCCAATCACCCGATGATCACCTCCATGCGCGAGCACAAGGGGTGGCTCTATCTCGGCGGCATCACCAACAACCGGATCGGCAGGATCCGCCTCGAAGGCATGAACGACAGCTGGAGCGGTTGGTCCAGCTACTGGGGCGACAAGGCGCGGAGGCAGGCATGAGACAGACGTTTATCGCGCGGAAGCTCGACAGTTTCCTGGGGCGCGGCACCGCGGCCGTGACCGTACCGGCCCTGGATGGCGCCCTGAAACCGAACAACCGGCTAGAGGACTTACCGCAAGGGATTTCCGGAGAGGCGCCGGACTGCATTGTCTTCTGGCAGGGACAGCCGCTTTGGTCGGACGGGGCAAAACTCGTCGCGCAAGGCGGAATGAAGGTCGATCTCGGATCCGAGATCACCGCCCTGGCAACAAATGGCGAGACGCTGGCCGTTGCAACGCTTGCGGACGGATTGCTGGTGCTGAACACGGGTTTCGAAGCCGTGACGCCAAACTGGAACAGGGATGTCAGGAACGTCACCGCCCTGGCCTTCGGACAGGATGGAAACATCTGGTTCTGCATCGGATCGGAGCGGAATGCGCCCACCGAGTGGCGCCGCGATCTGATGGAAATGAACCGCAGCGGCATGATCGGTCGCGCCGATCCGGCGACAGGCGAGATCCGCATCGTCAAGCACCGCTTGCGCTATCCCTCCGGCATCGCCGTTCTCCCTAACGGGGCGATCGTGTTCAGCGAGGCCTGGTCATCTCACGTCGTTGAAATGGCTGCCGATGGTGCCATGGCCCGCATCGTACTGGACGAAATTCCCGGCTATCCGGGACGCATTCAGGCGCGCGCTGGCGGCGGTTACTGGCTGTGCATCTTTGCCCCGCGCAGCACGCTGATCGAATTCGTCCTGAGAGAGCCCGGCTACCGCAAGGCCATGCTCCGTGAGGTGCCGTCCGATTATTGGGTCGCCCCCAATTACTCCAGCGGAAAGTCCTTCCATGAGCCTATGCAAGGCGGCGCTCTGAAGCAGATGGGCATCCTCAAACCCTGGGCCCCGACCCTTTCCTATGGCCTCGTGATCGAACTGGACGAAGACTTTATCCCCGTCCGCAGTTTCCATAGCCGCGCGGGCGGCCGCCGGCACGGCATCACGTCTGCCCTGGAAGCGGATGGCGAACCCTGGCTCACGGGGCGGGGTTCCGGAGAAGTCCTGCGCTTGAACCTTGAGACCGAGGGAGAATCGGCATGACGACACCCGTGGTCGAACTTCGAAATGTCACAAAGGAATTCCACGGCAACCCTGCGGTCAAGGGCGTTTCCTTCGAGCTGCACCCCGGTGAAATCCACTCATTGCTTGGAGAAAACGGTGCCGGCAAATCGACGCTGACGAAGATGATCGCCGGGGTCTATGAGCCGACCGACGGCGAAGTCCGCTATCTTGGCAACAAGGTGGCCTTCACCAGCCCGCAGGAAGCCCTGGAAAGCGGCATCGCGATGGTGTTTCAGGAAACCAGCCTGATTCCCTCGCTAACCGTTGCGCAGAACCTGGAACTCGGAAACGAGCAATTCCTGACACGCCTTCGCGGGCTTTGGATATCCGCGCAGCAGTTCCTGCAATCGCTCAGCTTCGAGGTGGACCCGACCGCCCTGGTCTCCCAGCTCGGTGCTGCGCAGAAACAGATGGTCGAGATCGCACGCGCCGTCCGCCACAATGCCAAGGTGATCATCTTCGACGAACCGACGGCCACACTGACGCCTGAGGAAAAATACCACTTCTTCAATCTCGTCAATCGGCTGAAGGAGAATGGCGTTTCGATCGTCTTCATCAGTCACGCCCTGGAAGAAGCGCTGACCATTTCCGACCGGATCACCATCCTGCGGGACGGCGAGCATGTCATCACGGATGAGGTCAAAGCCTTCGACCGCGACAAGATCATCGGCCACATGGTCGGGCGAAGCCTGACGAACGAGCTTTATGGCGACAAGCAAGGCAAGAAACGAAAGGGACGGCCGGCCGGCAAGCGCGTGCTCTCGGTCCAGAACCTTTCCATGGGGTCGATTGTCCGCAACACCTCGTTTTCCGTTTTCTCCGGCCAGGTTACCGGGGTCTTCGGCCTGGTCGGCTCGGGCCGTACCGAAACCTTCAAGATCATTTCCGGCGTTCTGAAACGCGACTTCTTCCATGGCGGAGAAGTGCGGCTCAGCGGCAAGCCGGTGCGCTACCGTGTTCCGCGCCCGGCGATCCGGGACGGCATCGTCTATGTCACGGAAGACCGGAAGGTCGAGGGCTTCTTCGAAACCAAGTCGATCGCCCAGAACATCTATTCCGGCCTGGTCGGGGCGGATCTCAATGAAAGTCCGGTGATCAACTACGCCGAGATGACCGAACTGGCCAAGGTCTGGACCGAGCGCCTGAACGTGAAGGCGATCGACAACCACTCGAAGGTCATCGAGCTTTCGGGCGGGAACCAGCAGAAGCTTATTCTTGCCAGGGAGATATCAAGGAACCCGAAGGTGCTGGTTGCCCTGCAGCCGACACGCGGACTGGATATCGGAGCAATCGAATTTGTACGTAAAAAAATTGTGGAAGAAAGGGATAACCGGAAGGCTGTTCTTCTTGTTTCCACCGACATGGATGAAATACTTTCATTGAGCGATCGGATCGCGGTTATGTATAAGGGAGAAATACTCGCTATCCTGCCGCCCGATACGCCCATAGAAGAAATAGGACTGCTCATGGGCGGTGTTATAAGATCCGAGGGAGGCGAGCGTGCATAAAACTGCAGAAACCCTGAAAAGCCTTGTCAGACCCGCACTTGCAATACTTGTATCCTTTGCGGTCGGTGCATTGATACTGCTGCTTGCCGGTTATGATGTGGGAAAGTCTTTTTCGGCCCTCTGGACGGCGACTTTTCGCAATCTTTTTGCCTTTACGGGAACCATCAACCGAAGTTCACCGCTTATTTTTGTGGGACTTGCGGTGGCTATTGCGTTCCGGGGCAGTGTCTTCAATATCGGAGCCGAGGGGCAGCTGCTCATGGGCGCAGTGTTTGCCACCCTGGTCGGTATCACCTTCACGGCCCTTCCCGGATTTATACTGATACCCCTCATGATTATCGCCGGAGCAGTCGGCGGAGCTCTCTGGGCTTTTCTGCCGGGCTACCTCAAGGCAAGGTATGAAGTGAGTGAGGTTATCACTACTATCATGTTCAACTACATAGCCCTCTACTTTATAGGTTATCTGGTTCGGGGACCGATCCGGGATGTAAGTCAGGCCGAGCCTCAATCCTTTCCCATAGCGGTTCAGGGATTTCTTCCTTCCCTCATTACAGGGACAAGACTGCATTTCGGTTTTTTCCTGGGCATAGTACTTGCCGTACTGCTCTTTTTCCTTCTGTTCAAGACATTTCTGGGCTACGAGGTCAGGGCTGTCGGACTGAACCGGGATGCCGCCCGCTGCGGAGGAATTCATGTTGAGCGGACAATATGCACAACCATGCTCATAAGCGGCGCCCTTGCCGGAATCGGCGGGGCGTTAGAACTTGCAAATGTCCACTATCTTATCGAGGGAATATCTCCGGGACACGGTTTTACCGGTATTTCCGTGGCTGTTCTCGCATCCAGCAACCCGATAGGTATTATCTTTACATCATTTCTGTTTGGAGCCCTGAGTGCTGGCGGGACCACCATGCAGCGGGTGGCCGGCGTATCGGCATCCTTTGTGGAAATATTTCAGGGCATAATGATTGTGGCCATTGCACTGGCGGCAATAACGCGGAAGCCTTCTTTGGCATCGGGAAAGAAACTGAGAAAAGCCGGTGGAGAGAACCGGGAAGGAGCAGCATAAATGGATGCCCTGCAACTTGCAAATTTCCTTGGAGCATCAATCAGAATGGCCGCGCCGCTGCTCATAGCCGCGCTGGGACTGATTATTTCCGAACGCGCCGGGCTGGTGAATATCGGAGTTGAAGGTATTATGCTGATGGCCGCCTTTGCGGGATATACAGGGGCCAAGCTGACCGGCAGCTACTGGTTCGGTCTTCTGGCTGCGGTAGTTATCGCAGTGGCGACAATCACCATCTTTGCCGTTACCACCATTACCTACAGGGCAAAACAGATAATTATCGGAGCGGCCCTGAACATTTTCTGCGCCGGACTCAGCAGCTTCCTTTACCGGCTTATCTTTTTCGGAACGGGAAGGCTCGATGACGGGATAGCGGCGAACACATTTCCCTCCCTGGATATTCCCGTTCTTTCATCAATTCCGTTTTTCGGAAAGGTACTTTTTTCCCATAATATTATTGTCTATTTCGGCTTTGTTATGGTTGTGCTTGTCTGGATACTTATGAACAAAACATCTCTCGGCCTGAAAATTATAGCCGTCGGAGACCACCCGCTTGCCGCTGACAGTCTGGGGATAAAAGTCCTTCGCATACGCTTCGGAGCCGTACTTTTTTCCGGGGTCATGATCGGTATATCCGGAGCATTTCTTTCCATCGCCCAAGCCTCCTCTTTCGGTGAAGATATGACGAGCGGCCGGGGGTTTATCGCCATGGCAGTGGTAATTCTCGGAAAGTGGAGTCCCCTGGGAGTAATGGCCGGAGCATTGCTCTTTGGTGCCGCCAGCGCACTGCAGATGCTTTTTCAGCTTACCGACATTAATATTCCGAGAAACATCATCATGATGATTCCCTATATTGCGACCGTAATAGCCGTCCTGCTTGTCAGCCGACACAGGGTCGGAGCACCCAGGGCTTTGGGAGTACCCTACGAGAAAGCCTGATTCCTGATTATGATGCAAAGCGGAATTCTTCCGCTTGTATATATTGATGAACCTTAAGGAGGTTTGAAGATGATGAAAAAAACATTGTTCATTTTTACTCTCGTGCTGGCTCTGGCGCTGCCCCTGTTCGCCGGAGGAGAAACAGAAGAAGCCGCAAAGGTGGATCCCACCAGCCTTGCGGCATCGGAACTGAAGATAGCGGTACTGCTGCCAAGTTCTCCCACCGACGGCGGATGGGGACAGGTAGGTGCATCAGGACTCCAGATGGCTGCGGAAATCTATGGTTTCGAACCGGTTATCGTGGAAGCCCGGACCGCTGACCTTATGAAGGTGGAAGCGGAAACCCTCGCACAGGAAGGTTTTCATATTATTTTCGGTCACGGCGGTCAGTATGCCAGCCCGTTCTCCGAAATAAGCGGAATGTATCCCGATACCATTTTCATAACCGCCGGCGGAAATGTGGTTACCGATAACCAGATGGTTGCAGAATTTGTACTCGAAAGGCTTACCTATATTCAGGGTGTAATGGCCGGCCGGCTTACCAAAAACAAAAAAGTCGGTGCCATTGTCGGAGGCAGCTTTCCAGCCTACACAAAAACTTCAAGGGCTTTTGAGATGGGGGTAAAATCGGTGGATCCTTCCATAGAATATCTGTTCGGGATTACCCAGAATGCGGCAGATATGAACGAAGGCTATGAACTTACCCTTTCCCAGATAAACGCCGGAGCAGATATTGTCTGGTCGAACGCGAACCAGGCTACACAGGGATCCGTTGCGGCCGCCCGCGAGACCGAAACGTACATCTTTGGAACCGTCATGGATATCCAGAAAGAAGCACCCGACCAGGCGGTATCCACGGTCGCACAGAACTTCAATGTTATCTATATCGATGCGATCAAGAAGTATCTTGCGGGCGAACTGAAGGGCGGAATCCTCAAGATCGGAGTTGAAGAGGGCGGAATCGAATGGATCTGGAATGAAAGAGTGAAGAGAACTCTTCCCGACGATGTGGTCGGTCTCTATGAAGAACTTCTTCCAAAAATTCAGTCCGGTGAAATTTATGTACCCAGTGAGAATGAAGGCTGGTAAGAGCCGAATCAGTGAATATGTACCGGCGGGCATTCCCCGCCGGTATTTTTTTTGACCGCCGCCCTGAATTCAGATGCATTGACTCTTCAGATATTGTATCGGGCTCATCCCCGTTTCTCTTTTGAATGTGCGGTACGCATGATGGTAGTTGCGGAAACCGCAGCGTTCCGCAATTAACTCGATTGGTACCTCTCTGTGATTTGAATAATAGTGTATGGCGTTGTGAAGAAGGATTGTGTCTACGTAATGTGAGGGAGAGATTTTCAAAGTACTGACAAAGAGGCGGCAAAGGTGACTGTGACTTATTCCTGCCTGCCCGGCAAGGAACTCGATTGAAGGAACCGGCCTGCCGGAAGCTGCCGCTTTTGAAACATGCCTGATGAACCGGTTGACCGGATCCGGAAGGACCAGGGTCCGCTCGGTATCTGCGGATGAGAAATAATGCAAAAACATGGAGAGAAGAAATTCCAATCCGGAATTAACGGCCCGGGGATAACCTTCGGACTCGCATATCAGCGCACAAAGCCGGCAGAGCCTGTCCCACTCCGACTGCTGAGGATAGCGAAGAAGAAAACCGCCCTTTTCCTCCATAGGGGAGAAGGTATCCAGCACTTCTGAAAAAGACTCCGGACGAAAAACGCATACCCACATCGAAAAGTGTTCATCGGGATTAAGGAGAAGGTGCGGTTTTCCCTTCCCGATAAGTACCATGGCCCCCATCCGCAGGATCTGATGTCGTTCTTCCAGAAGGTAGGAAGCATTTCCCGACGTAACTATATTTATCTCCGGTTCGTCATGAAAATGGAAAGTATCCATTCCCGGATTATGTTCGGTAAAAAAGAGATCTCCGATATCGCCGGCTTTCATCTCCGGATGGTAAAAATTCATCCCGGTATTATATGCCAAATGCAAAAAAATGCAAAGTATCCGCAAAATTGCGGCATGGGAAACTTATGGGCCTCAGGCTACAATTCAGCTGAATGGAACATATTGGAGGATAAAGGAATGATGAGATTATCAGGGATACCCATAGAAGAACGGCGCAGTCGCTTCGACAGGTGGTGGGAGCATAATGGCATTATTACCGCTGTGGTGAAGACCGATTACAATTCCGGAAACAGAATGGCTGTGGAGAAGGAGTACCTTGATCCGCTTTCGGCGGCACGTGAACGTGATAGAATGGCCAGGGAGCCAGACTGGACGGGTGATGCGATTCCTCATGTCTCTACATATCTCGGTCCGGGAAGTCTTGCTGTTTTTCTGGGAAGCGAACCGGAAACCGTGGATGGCTCGGTATGGTTTCATGAGCTTGAAAAGCCGGACATAGACCCCGCTGATATTGTCTTCGACGAAGGGAACATCTGGTGGAAGAGAACCGAAAGCCTGTTTTCCGCAATCAAAGCTCTGAATGTCGACGGCTCTTATTATGCCGCTTTTCCAGATCTGGTGGAAAACTGGGATATTCTTGCTTCTCTTATCGGAGCTTCAGGTCTGCTCATGAAGATGGTGGACAATCCGTCCTGGGTAGAGTCGGCTATAGAGGCTATAGGCAGGGTTTACGAAGAGGTATTTGTCCGAATCCACCGCATGGCGGCGGAGGACGACGGATCCATGGTTTATGGCCCTTTTCACCTTTTCGGCAGGGGAAAGTGCGCAAAGGTACAATGCGATGGTTCGGCGATGTTTTCTCCGGATATGTTCGGCCGGTTTGTGCTTCCTGAATTGACGCGGCAATGCACCTTCCTCGATAATTCCATGTACCATCTTGACGGTACCCAGTCTATCGTTCATCTCGATTCGATTCTCGGTATTGAAGACCTTGATGCGGTAGAATGGACGCCCCAGGCGGGAAAACCTGGCGGGACCGATCCGGTCTGGTTTTCCATGTACCGGAAGATACTGCAGGCGGGAAAGAGCCTGCAGGTGCTTGTCGAAGATATTTCGGAAGTTTCGCTCCTGCTGAATGAAGTGGGAACAGAAGGCGTGTATCTTCTCGGAATCGATATTGACGGTTCGGAACTGGAGGCGGCGGTAAATCGTTTCCGGAAAAACGGTTGACATATGAGACCTCTGAAGGTAAGAATAGCCGTTACCGTTCCGGTCCTTCCGGAACAGACGGAGGTTGGATATGAACAGGGAAAAGATGCTTGAAACTGCAGTAGAAGCGCGTAATCACGCATATGCGCCATATTCGGGGTTCAGTGTAGGTGCTGCGCTGGTCAGCTCCGAAAGCGGTTTAATATACGGGGGGTGTAATGTCGAGAACGCCAGTTATGGTGCGACAATCTGTGCCGAACGTGGAGCAGTCATGAAGATGGTGGCGTCCGAGGGAAAAGTACGCATATCGGAGATTCTGGTAAGCACCGATACGAATCCTCCCGCGGTTCCATGTGCTCTGTGTCTTCAAGTACTTTCGGAGTTTTGCGGACCTGATACTCCGATTCATCTCGCTGATCTGACGGGGATTAAAAAGACCGTTACCTTCGGCTCTCTGCTTCCCCATCCTTTCAATGAAATACCTCAGTTGTAATGACAAGTTACTTGTAGTTTTTTCTCCAAAAATGTAAAGTTGCGCATGACAGCTTTGATAGACTTTGTGCTCAAATTATTCGCCCGGATTGTCTGGGGAAGCGAAGAAGAATGGTTCCGCCGAAAAAAGCTGCGTGAAATGCTCAGAAGTCTTCGCGAACATCACTCCGACTGGATAGATTCTTCCGGACGGCGTCTTGAACCGGGCATTGCTTCTTCTCTTCTTAATCTTGCAAGAAATGTGAAAATGACAGCCGCACTTGTTCCGGCATTGGCATCCCTCAGCAGAGACTCCGGCGAATCTTACCGGCTGGCCAGAAGACTCATTCTCGACTGGCTGGATGAGGAGTGCCTTGAAAGCATATCTTCGCTTGACTACGAGATACAGAAAAAGATTGTGTTTGGATCCGAGAACAGTCCCGGAGCTCTCGGTGCCATGGAAAAAACATACGGTGAGGTATCGGAAATACTCGAAGGTGAGCTTTTCAGTGATTTTGGTAGAGGTTTCTTTCATCTTGTATTGCTGTCGGAGCTTCTCAATTACGATTTTCAAAGCCTTCTGAACCAGTTTGATCCCTCATTCAGCATCAACAATCCCAGATATATTTCCGCTTTTGCCCCTGTAGCCGCCATACAGCCACTGGAGGAACTTCTCGACTTTTATTATATCTGGCAGCAGTTTGATGTTTCCGCCGGATTGGAAAAGATGATCGGCCTTCTTGGAGAGGCAGATCATTCTGAGGAGATGAACCAGAATACCGATCCCGAGCAGATTATATTTCACCTGAGGAATTTCGTGATCAAGAACATTCCTGCTGAAGATTTTCTTCTGCTCCTGCGGATAATTAAGGACGATCCTGATTTTGAACCGGGAATACATCCTGCTGTTGAAGACCCCCACCGGCGGTTCATCAATGAACTGCGCAAGCAGTATGAGAACATCAGGATACGGCTTGAACGTGAGATTCTGGAAAGGAAAATTGAGTACAGAATAGGAAATCTTTTTTCCGGTCACAGCGTAAAACCGCTTTCCTGTTACAATGAAAAGACCGGCAGACAGATATTCAACCAGGGGCTTATCGGTTTTATTCACACCCTGCCTCTAACCGTAATCAGAAATTACCTTGAACAGTTATATGCTGAAATGGTGCCGTCGGAAGTCGGAAAAGTGCTCAATGACGGTTTTTTTCCGGATCCGGGATTCAGCCGTGCTCTTGAACGGCTGCTTGTAGAAGGAGAGCAGCTGAAGAAATCGCTGAAAGGTTTTGAGGAAAAAGCGGCATCCATGGCTGTAGGAGATTCTTTTCTTGGCACCGAAGAGATAGCGGCCATGCTCGCGTCTCCCGTACTTTCGGCTGAGGATAAATCGGCGATTGAGCACTATTCGGAACAGCTGAACCGGGAGGCCCGAAAGATAGTTGATACCGGAGGACGGCTGTTCGGAGATATGCAGCGAAGAATTGAGATTATCGTTTCCGATGCCAGGGATCGGCAGCCCAGGGTCGTCACCAACATCAAGACCCTGTCGGGAGAGCATGTCAAAAGCTCGATAGAAGCCTTGAGAGTGATAAAGCATCAGCTGGATCAGCTGATGGAGATTCTAAAGGAGTATACGGTAATCGCGGCCTCTGCTGCGGTCAAAGGAAATGATGCCTAAGCAAAGCTGCGCAAATATGAAACAGTCTCCGGTGAGAGACGGTTACCCGGACGGGATACTGCGTCAGCTCCGGCGGCTGCGGCAAGGGCGGCTGCTGTTTCAGGCGGGAACCCCGAGGCAATACTTCCAAGGAAGGCTCCGGCGAACATGTCACCGGCATTAACGGAATGTACCTGTTCGGAAGGTACCGGAGGTATGTAGGTCTCCCGGAGTCCCGCATCACTCTTCCGAAATAGCCAGGCACCGTCCTTACCCATTTTCAGGATATAGCTGTTTCCGGTACCGCAGAAGTTCCTGAGAGCTTCCCTCATGGATGAACCTACATCATGCACATCTTCCAGTTCATTCTGAAAAAAGTGTTCGCTTTCGGTTCTGTTTCCGAAAAGAATCAGCCGGCTGGAAAGGGATATGTGATTGAGACTATCGTGAAGCAGGACCGCAGCCCGGGGAGAGGCCAGATCCACGGCACAGAAACCGCTTGAAATCGGCATGTCTGCCGGTAAGCGGCTCAAGAGAAAGCCTTCAAAAAAGGGAAGATCTCTCTCCTCCAGCCGGGGCACATGTTCTGCGGTAAAATGGAGAGATGCTCCCGGATGTGCAAATGGACCAATCCGGTCAGGGATAAAGGATATAAACCTTCCCGAAGAAGCCTTTGAGCCGGCGGCATCGAAAAATCCGAATCCGGCCTCTTCTGCGGCCGCCCTGAAAAGCGCTGACCGGTCTCCGGATGAACCGTGGTATTCGACACGGCAGGCGAAGAGGGCTGCGACAGATGCGGCGGTAAAGGCTCCTCCGGATGGCCCCGAAAAGCGCAGGAGCTCAGGGGCACCTGAAAGAGCACCTTCCATCTTTACTATTTCATCCATCGGGAAATGTCCGGCACCGTGCGGAAAGTCCGGAAGAAAGGATACGGTTACGTCAGTATAATCATATACGGAATCAATCATCGGGTTGCCGAAAAAGAGCAGTCTTGAGAAGCCTTGCTCTCTCATAAGGCCTTATTCTGAAGAGCCGGAACGGTAATACGCAGTTCAGTGCCGGCTCCTTCCCTGCTGATTATCTTGAAGCTTCCCGACAGGAGCCGCACCCGTTCCTGAATCCCCGTCAGACCGAGATGGTAAGTAGTGTGTCGCTCTTCGATGAGAAGACCTGCGGGGGAGAAACCTTTACCATTATCCTTTATGCGCAGGATAATCTTGGGGCTCGAGCCGAGGAGGGTAACCGAAACCTCCTCCGCTCCCGAGTGTCTTCTGATATTGTTGAGGCTCTCCTGAACAATACGGTAGAGATTGATCGAAATGGTAAAATCATATTCAACCGCATCCATCCCGGTGGCGGAAAACCTGATTTCTATACCATGTCTGTTTGAGAAGTCGCTGCAGAGTGCTTTCAGTCCGCCCGAAAGTCCCAGGTGGTCAAGATCGTGAGGTCTCAGGTTAAGACTGATGCTGCGGGTTTTTTGAATAAGCACCTGAAACCTTTCGACAACAAGCAGAAGCCTCGCGGAACATTCATCAGATTTGCTTTCACCCGACTTCGCCAGGAATTCCGCTTCCATTTTAAGGGAAGCCAGTTCCTGAATCACCTCGTCATGCAGTTCGCAGGCAATCTTCTTTCTCTCGTTTTCCTGGACCTGGATAAGCGACTGGGTAAGGGAACGGATATTGCGGTCTATTACCTGTCTCTGGCGGATCGACAGGGCGTTCGCGAACAGAAGGATAAGGGTAAGAAAAAGGATGATGGCTACAAAAAAATACTGGATACTGAAATGGGCCCGCTGACGTCCGGCGTAGTCGTTGATATAGCTGCTCAGCAGTCTCAGATTTTCTTCAAAAAAGCTGATCCTGGGAGAAACCAGAAACAGGGACAGCTCCTGGGGAACTTCGGCACCACCGTATTTCAGAGACGGTATCAGCTTGCTTCTGATTCCCGACCACTGGATCTCTATGCTTCTCATTGTCAGATGCAGCGAAGAATCAAGGCGTCGAAGGACTTCGTATTCATCGCGGTTTACCGTTTCCTGAATAAGGTCCGAATAATAATCTATTCCGGTCTCTTCCCGGCTGACATTTTCTCCCTTGACCGAAGCGGAAAGAATAGTATCTTTCAGCTCCAGCCACAGCACGGTCAACTCACTGGAGCGCAGCTGGTTGCTTATAATGACCGACTGTGCCCTGGCGCTGAGAAGGTAAAAACTGGCAAGGGAAATTACCGTTAAAAAAATGATAATTGAACCCAAAGGCAGCCGGAAAAGTTTCATCAATTATTCTTCAGGTATTATCCATGCTGTTCATCTTGGCAACCCTTCGTCCATGTCTTTCCTCGGAAGAAAAAACCGATTCGTCAAAGGCGTCTATCATATCCTCGACGGGCTCCGGATAGTCGATCCTGCCGCCGAAGGCCAGGATGTTGGCATTGTTGTGTTCCCGTGCCATTCTTGCGGCAAATACATTCTGGGGCAGAGCACAGCGTATTCCATTTATCTTGTTGGCTGAGATTGAAATACCGATACCGGTACCGCATGCAAGAATGCCGTATTCATAATCACCCTTCAAAAACGCTTCACAGCCGACTCTGGCCATATCCGGATAATCCACCGAGTCTTCATTGAAGACTCCCAGGTCATCCACCGAATACCCCTTATGTTCGAGATGGGAAACAATGTTCTTTTTAAGCTCCAGGGCTCCGTGGTCTGCAGCTATGATAATTTTTTTCATTCCATGTACTCCTTCTGAAAATATAGTAGCGATTTTTACGGAAAACAGCAACGCATCATCCCGGTCATTCCCGGCGGCTGAGCGGCCCTCTGGACCAATCCGGCGGGAACTGCGAAAATACCGCGGAGGCTGCATTGTGGATGAAATTCTGATTACCGGTCACCGTAACCCCGATATGGATTCTGTCTGTTCCGCCTGGGCCTATGCCCGGCTGAAGAACCGGACAGATTCAGGAACTGTATATACTGCCGTCAGGTGCGGACACCTCAATAATCAGACCAAGGAGACGTTCAGGGGGATCGGCATTGAACCGCCGATGCTGCTTAAGGATGTTCACCCCAGGGTGGGGGACATTATTACACCCGCCGTCTCACGGCTTGGCCGCGGAGAGCCCATCCTCAAAGCCCTGAAGACCCTTCATGACTACACCGTCAGTATTCTTCCTGTCTTTGAAAACGGAGATTCACCGCAGCTGGCCGGACTTGTAAGTGTTCAGGAAATATCGGATTTTCTGATGAGCGAGCATGTCGGCTCGCGTCCGCTCTATACCTTCAGGGTCGCCAATTTTGAGAAAGTTCTTCCGGGCATTCTCTTCCGGGCAGGTGAAGCCGATCGTTTCCGTGCCCCGGTAATGGTAGGTGCAATGCCTTACGAGGTGAGTATCGACCGGATTGAACGTCTTTTGCCGGAAAAACCGGTTCTGGTTGTTGGAGAAAGGGCCGGGATAATATCATACGCCGTGGAAAAGCGGTTTCCTGCCATCATTCTTACGGGAGTAGAAAATCCTGAAGCCATAAGTGTCGATCTCGGATCCTACAGGGGAACGGTATTTCTCTCAAGCACCGATACCGCAGAAACGGTACGCCTCCTGAGACTTTCGGCTCCCGTGGAGGACATTATGGGAACCGATTATCCTACTATTACCGATGAAACACATTTCGATGATGCAAAGCAGATGCTGCTCCAGTCCGAATACCGCGGGCTCCCGGTCTTTTCCTCCCGCGATGAAAGCCGTTTTCTCGGAGTTATAACCCGCCGCTGTTTCATAGACAGGCCGCGTAAACGTCTGATAATGGTGGATCACAACGAAGCGGATCAGAGCATCCGCGGCATAGAAAATGCCGATGTTGTGGAGATTATCGATCACCACAGGCTTGCTCCCGAAAAAACCAGAACTCCCATCTATGTGGCGTCAAAGCCGGTCGGAAGCACCTGTACCATCGTTTATCAGCACTACCTTTCCTTCGGAGAAAAGCTGGATGTTCCGGCGGCAAAAATTCTGCTCTCGGGAATTCTTTCGGATACCGTTCTTCTCAAGAGCCCCACGGCAACCGCAGAGGACCATGCTGCGGTGCGGGAGCTCGCCGATATTGCGGGGGTCGATTACCGGGCCTTCGGCGAAGAGATGTTCAGCAGAACCTCTGTACTCTCGGATAAGGATCCCGATCAGCTTATTACGGCGGACTTCAAGGTCTACCGTGAATACGGCTTCTCCGCCGGCATCGGGCAGGTGGAGGTTGTTACGCTTGAAGACCTGGAAGAGAATATAGAAGCACTGAGGAACGCCCTCGACCATGTGGCGGAAAGGCAGAAACTGGACTGGGTGATGCTTCTTGTCACCAATGTCCTCAAGGAGAACAGCAAGCTTATCAGCCGGGGCCCGGCTTTGATGGAAGAGAAACTTATCTACCGGAAGGAGGAAGAGGGCCTCTTTGACCTCCCCGGGATTCTTTCCAGAAAAAAGCAGCTTCTTCCGGAAATTCTCCGGGTGCTTGAAGAAGTCTCCGGAGTTTGAGGTGCGGATATCCCTGGTTCAGCCTCCTCTTCGTGATTTTTATCTTACTCCCCACAGAATGAGCGCCCTGGGTCTTTCTCTGGCCGGATCGATCCTCGAGGAAGCAGGGCACGAGATAACATTCCACAACTTTCCGCGTTCCGGCACCGTTTCAACCATCGCTTTACCGGAATCTCTCGCCTACCTGAAGCCGTATCTTATGGGCGGAGAACGGGGTCCTCTTGCGGGTTTTTCGCAATTCAGACGATTCGGCCCCGATTTTCGGGAAGCCGCTTCGATAGTTCTTGCGGGAAAACCGGATCTGGTGTTTATCGGTCTTTTCGCCTGGGCCTACGGTGAAGACGCCCTTGCACTTGCCGGGGCTCTTCGGGAACTTTCCCCCGGAACAAAGACAGGTGCGGGCGGTGCAGGAATATCGGTGGATCCGGAGCGTTTTCGATCCACGGGACTTTTCGATATGATCTTTACGGGAGAGGCGGAAGCCGGTCTGAACCAACTTGCCGGCAGCCGCAGCGGCTTTCTCCCGTCGGCCTTCTACGATGCGGAAAGAAAATTGATATCACTTTCGGCCAGCAGGGGTTGTCCCATGCGCTGCCGTTTCTGCGCCAACCGGCTTGTGCACGGTGATGAATTCCGTCTTGCCCCTCCCGGAGATGTCCTGACTGCGATGGAATCGGCCTTCAGGAGGGGAGGGGGCTTTCGCAGCGGCGGGGATGGAGTCGAGCATATCTACTTCGAGGATGACAATCTCTCCGCCGACCGATCCTGGTTCCGGGAACTGCTGAAGGCAGTACATAAGCGGTTCCCCGGAGCGCGCATTTCGGCGGAGAACGGAATTGATTACCGTTTTCTCGATCCCGGAGAGCTTTCTTTTATGCGTGATATGGGCTTTTACCGGTTGAATTATTCGATCGCGTCGGTGGAGGCTGCGCAGAGAGCAGCTCTGGGCAGGGGGCACGGCTCGCTGGAGGCTTACATTGCTCTGGTGAAGGAAGGTGCGAGGCTGGGGCTGGATGCGGTAACATATTTTATAGCGGGGCTTCCCGGAGAAGCGCCTGTCCGGGCGGTGGAGAATCTGCATTTCCTGATGACTCTTCCGACGGCGGCGGGAATCAGTCTCTATTATCCTGTACCCGGAACAGTAGACTGTGAAGAGCCTGAGCAGTACGCCCGTACCCCCCTGCCCAGAGCTCTGGGCAGCGCCGCATGGCCCTGGGGCGGAGGGTATACGACAGCCCAGCTGCTGACCGCTTTCCGCCTCTCCCGGGCTGCCAATCTGCTGGGGAGCTGCAACAACGATGCCTCCGGGCGGCTGCTTGCCGATACCATGAAGAAAGAGGGCAGGCTCTTTACCCTTTCGGGAAAAGAGCGGAAACTGAAGGAAATAGTCTGGGCGGACAGGGATATGACAGATTTTTTCTTTTCAGGGCCGGGAATCAGGAGTCGGGTGGGGCGGGCAGGATAATGCTTACCCGGGTTCCATTTCCTTCGGTACTGCTTATCGTCAGCTCTCCCCTGTTTTTGGCCACAAGCTCTCTGCAGAGAATCAGTCCGAATCCGCTTCCTTTTTCATTTTCGGTACCCGGTGAAGAGTTTTTACGGCCGATGGTAAAGAGCGACTGAAGCTGCTCTGCGGACATTCCCAGACCCGTATCGGTAACCGTTATCTCTATGCTCTCCCCCGTATCTTTGCTCAGGATTTTTTCCGCCCCGATACGGACACAGCCGCCGCGGGGAGTGTATTTTATGGCATTGCTCAGCAGGTTCCTTAGAACGGTCTCCATCATCTTCCGGTCTCCCGAAAAAGCGAGTTTCCCGCCGTTGCTGACTTCGATCCTGACGGATTTACTCCGGGCGGTCACGGACATTGTTTCCATTGCCGACCGGATAATTTCCGTAACATCTAACACCT
>NPIE01005187.1_pt2 | contig 19085 bp, 18 predicted proteins | sample 8637661 | NCBI WGS metagenome assembly NPIE01 (sample SAMN07420842, study PRJNA396082) | bioreactor metagenome | isolation source: sample BA12 brine-fed electro-methanogenic bioreactor BA | place: Japan: Kochi | collected 2016-12-09
GCTACCGGCTACCGGTTACCGGATCTTTAGAAGTGTTTCCGGGATTGTATTAGCCGGTTAAGCATAGCAGATACTTTTCTTGTCATTTCAATTGAAACTTTAGCATCTTCATCTCGTATTATACCGATTTCCTTTGATAAATATAACTGTGTCCTTAATTCAGCACATGAACCCTGAGCAATGTGAAGAAAGTATAAGTACTCCTTGTTAGATTTTCTTTCGAATCCCTCCGCAATATTTGAAGGAATTGAAACAGAAGACCTTTGCAATTGATCTCGTAAACTATAAGCCTTACAATCTTTCAATAATCTATACACCCGGAGACTCAGATTCATACTCATCTTCCATACCTCCAAATCCTCAAATTTTTCAATTTTCATTTCAGCATTATTAAATTTACAATCGCGAACATTCCGGTAGCCCGTTGCCCGTTGCCGGTAGCCCCTATCTATTAATACCCAAAAACCCAAAATGTCGCACTTAAAAAGCATTCAATTGATACCTGGCGCCGTCCACCGGTTACCAGATACCAGATACCAGATGCCAGATGCCAGATGCCAGATACCAGAAACCAGCAGCCAGCAGCCAGCAGCCAGTAACCAGCAACCAGTAACCAGCAACCATTTGTATTTTTCAAATTATCCTTACTTTTACAATTCTGAAAATCTAATTGATTGCTCATGCCCAAAAAAACTGACCACACTCCCAGCAAAAGCTATAAAGAACGCTACGACCTGGTGAGGCACCCGAAGCGGATCCGCAGTTCAGACGTGATCGAAAAGGTGTTCACCGACATCATATACTACGGCTCGCCCGATCCTTCCCTCATAGCGGCCACCGGCAAGGTGAACGGGATCGAATGCATCATACTGGGCCAGGAAAAACCCCGCAAGGGAAAGAAAAGCAAAGCCACCGGCATGGTGAAACCCGAAGGCTTCAGTTTTGGGCTGGAAATGCTCAAACAAGCCGAAAAACAACGCATGCCCGTGGTCTCTTTCATCGACACCTACGGGGGCGATCCTTCGATGGACTCGGAAATGGGCGGGCAAAGTTTTCTGATCTCTGATTCGATCAGCCGCTTTTGCGATGTGGATGCCCCCACCGTGAGCTTAGTGATCGGCGAAGGCGGCAGCGGAGGCGCACTCGCCATTCAGGTGGCCGACAAGGCCTTCATGCTCGAAAACGCCATCTACTCCGTAATTGCACCGGAAAGCTGCTGCAGAATCATCTTCCACCGAAGGTTAGCAGCCGGTGAAGATATCGAAGAAGTACTTCCCGATGCCCTGGATATCCTTCGCCCGGGGGTGGAGCACCTGAAACAAATCGGCATGGTCGACGAAACCCTTCCGGAACCGGAAAAAGGTGCCCATACCGATTACGACACCACCTGCGATACCATAAAAAAAGCCCTGGTCAAAACCCTGAAGGAGTGGATGTCGAAATCCCGTAAAGGAGAAATTAGCTTCAAGCCTTCCACCATTAAAAAATTAAAATCAAAACGTCGCGAAAAGGTTCTGCATTACGGTGAATTTATCGACGACCTTGATAAACTGGCCAAGCGCCGGACCAAACGAAAATTCCCCGAAAAGGTGAAAACCATCGATGTGGAACAAGAAAGTTTCGAAGTGATGCACCTGATCAAGGCCCACCTCGAAAAGGAAGGCATCGAAGATACCGAACTGGTAAACTGCGAAAAGCAATGGGATCCCGACAAAAACCTTTTCCGGGTTGCCGGCGGCTGCGGATTTATCTCCAAGCAGGAATATGTGGACAATTTCTACGCATGTCCCAAATGTGGCAAAGGCGAATACCTGAGCGTGGAAGAACATATCGAAAAGATCTGCGATAAGAATACCTTTAAGGAAATGGAAGGGGACCTTTCCTTCAAGAAAATGCTGAACGGCGATTTTTACAATTTCGGCAGCTATAAGGAAAGCCTCGAAAAAACCAAGGCCAAATCTTTCTCCAAGGAAGGATTAGTTACCGGAACCGCCAGGGTCAACAACAAAGATGTGGTGCTGGTAATCTCCGACCTGCGCTTTTTCGGCGGTTCTTTCGGGGCCGTTTTCGGAGAAAAATTCAAGCGGGCCGTCGATTATGCCGTTGATCATAAACAACCCCTGATCTCAGTATGCTCTTCCGGGGGCGCCCGGATGAACGAAGGCCCCATGTCGCTGGCGCAGATGGCCAAGATGAACATGGCCCTGCTCGACCTGAAGAATGAAGGACTGCTTTACCTTTCGGTCATCACCGGGCCAACCACAGGCGGAGCCTATGCCAGCTACGTTACTCAGGGCGACATCATCATCGGAGAAGAAGGAGCCATGGTGGAATTTGCCGGTCCCCGGGTGGTCATGGGCGGAGGCTTCAGCGTCGACCGCGACATTATCACCACCAATAAACTTTACGAAACCGATAAGATCCAGCACCTGGTAAAACGCAGGGAACTGAAAGAACTTCTCTCCTATTATATCAGGCTTTTCTATGCCCTGCGCTATCCCGACAAAAGGCGAAACCGCGGAAGGATCCTTGATTTCAGGAGATAGATTCATCAAACTTAAGTTTCAGTCGTACACAACATTGCAGAAATGAAGATCAGCAGCCTGAAAAAATACAAACACATCTTTATTTTTATTACTTCGCTTATCCTTGCGCTGATCAGTACACTTCCCTTTTTCCTGAGCATATTCAATGCATCGGCGGATGCAGAAAACCCGTTTCGAAATACGGATTATATTCTTACACGATCACTCTGGTATTTCATCCAGACCCTGGTCACTGTGTTGATCCTGGTTTACTTCAACTATGAATGGGCCGATCAGCTGATCCCACCAAGGGTCCCCAAGGCACTGAAGATCACCCTCCTGGTCATCTACAATCTCCTTCTGGTTACATTGCTAATCGCCGCGACCATATTTGCTGCAGAATACACCATTGGGAATCCCTTCGGCAAATGGAGGGGTGCGATGTTCTATATGTGGAAATACATTTTCCTGCACCCCATTTGCGTGATGATGGCTTATACCCTTCGGCTGGTCATGAAAGGAAAGATCACCGAGATAGAAGTTTCCAGGCTCAGGGAAGAAAACCTGAGTTTCCAGCTACGGTCACTCCAGGAACAGGTCAATCCTCACTTTTTCTTCAATACCCTGAATACCCTGAGTTCGGTGATCCGCCGCAAAGACCGGGAAGTGGGCCTTGAATTCGTAGAAAACATGTCGGACGTGTACCGATATCTGCTGGATTCCCAAAAGGAAGACCTGATAAAGCTGACATCCGAACTCATGTTTCTGGAGTCCTACAAATACATGCTTGCGACACGCTTTGAAGATGGGCTGATCATTGATATCGACATCCCGGCCGAAACCCGGGAAAGCCTGATCCCTCCCCTGGCCTTGCAAATGCTGGTCGAAAATGCTATCAAACATAATGTCATCAACGCCTCCCAACCGCTCAGGATCACCATCGGACATAAAGAGGATTTTATCATTGTCAGAAATAATATCCAGCCTAAGCCTCCTACAGACGATCACAGCGGGATGGGCCTGCCTAACCTTATGCAGCGCTACAAACTGCTCACCGGCAAAGAGGTGGTCATCCGAGAGGCGAAAGAACAATTTATTGTTGAACTCCCTATTATTAAGAAATGAATGTCCTGATCGTAGAAGATGAACCGGCAGCCAGTAAAAACCTGGAAATTATTCTCAGGGAGATCGATGCGGGTATGAATATCCTGGCTACGATCAATAGCGTTCAGGAACTTATCGAATGGATCCCGAATAACCCGGATCCCGATCTGGCATTTTTCGATATTCAATTATCCGATGATAATGTCTTTAAGGCGTTCAGAAAGATTGATATTCCTTTTCCCGTTGTTTTCATTACAGCATACGACAGCTATGCCATACGTGCCTTTAAGGTGAACAGCATCGATTACCTCCTCAAACCTGTGCGATCAAGTGAAGTAAATCAGGCCATTGAAAAGTACAGGCATATACTACGGCTTGGCGAAGTAAAAATGGAATCGCAGATGTTGTCCATGCTGAAAGATCTGTCAGGCAAGAATCCCAGTAACTATCGCCAGACCCTGCTTGCCCATTACAGGGATAAACTAATTCCGGTTGAAACTTCAGATTTTGCATTTTTCCATATTGAGAATGGAATTGTATACGGAACGACCCACCAGGGCAAGCAATACCCACTGAATCAAAAGCTCGAAGAGTTGGAAAAGCAATTGGATCCCGACTCCTTTTTCCGGATCAACCGACAGGTATTGATTTCCAGAACTGCCGTAAAGGAGATCAGCCCACACTTCAAAGACAGGCTCTTGCTGAGGCTCAGAACGCAGCCCAAATGGCAGGTGATTGTGAGCAGGGCAAAATCGGGAAATTTCAAAGCCTGGATTTCGCAGTAGCCTGATCCAAAATTACCACCTTTAACTCAAGGCTGCATTTCTTCCGTTCAAAAACGTTTATCCCCCGTTCACTTCATTTTTCAAACTAGCCATTATTAAGCAGATATACATTTGTATATATGGCACGCCCGTTAATAACCGAATCAAAAAGCACGTTTATTGATATTCTTGATCAGCGTGAGCAACTTCAGCGGGATAAAACAGCCCTGATCAAGCTTGACCGCGATGGCAGGGAATGCGACCGTATTTCCTATGCTGATCTTATCGCATCAGCCAAAATCACTGCTACATCCATTCTGAAAAGATCGCGTCCGGGCAAAACCTGCCTGATCATAGCATCCCCGGGGCTTGATTTCGCGATCGCACTGCTGGCCTGTTTTTATGCCGGTGTCATTGCTGTACCAGTCCATCCGCCAAGAAAGAAAAAAAGGAACGAACGACTGGCAAACATCATCCGGGATGCAAATCCTGATTGCCAGGTGCTTGGCAATGAATACCAGGAGATGATCTCAGAGGGAAGCAGCGGGAACCCGGAACTTGAAGAACTGCCAATTATATTGATCAGTAGAATTAACCACACCGGTAAGGAACATTTTAACCTTCCCCGGTTAAAACCGGATGATATTGCCCTGCTTCAATACAGTTCAGGAACCACCGGTCGCCCCAGGGGCAGCATGATCACCCACAGGAATATCCTTCATAATTCAGAAGTAATACGGGCCTCATTCAACCACGACCCTGACCTTATCGTAGTTACCTGGCTTCCTCCTTATCATGACATGGGCCTTATCGGTACTCTCCTTCAGCCAATTTTCATCGGAGGAACGAATGTCATCATCAATCCCGTTGATTTTCTGCGGAACCCGGTAATCTGGTTGGAAGCGATCAGCAAATACAAAGGCACTACAGCAGGCTGCCCTAATTTTGCCCTCGACCTGCTGGCGGATCGCATCAGCGAAGAACAGAAAGAGCATATTGACCTGGGAAGCCTGAAAGTATTTTTCTGTGGATCAGAGCCTGTAAGAAGAACGTCACTGGAGAAATTTTACCATGCTTTCAAAGACTGTAACTTCCATGAAGAGATGTATCTGCCCTGCTATGGGCTGGCAGAGAACACCCTGATGGCCACCGGCATAGAGCAAGGCAATAAACCGATTTACATTGAAGCCGATCAGCATTTGTTTGAAAAAAGTCGAAAGATATCCCAGGTTAATGAAGGCAATAAGGCCGTAAGTTTCGTTGGTTGCGGATATCCATGGATCGGAGATGAAATAAAAATTGCCGACCCTGATAGCGGTGATCTTCTCCCGGATAAAAGCGTCGGAGAGATACTGATCAGGGGAAAAGCAGTCTTTGGTGGATATTGGAATGCAAAGAATGAAAACACTTCGCCATTGATCAGGAAACAGACGGATAAGGATGATTCACCCTATTTACGCACCGGTGACCTGGGATTTTACCATGAAGGGCAGTTGTTCATTTGCGGAAGGATCAAAGACCTGATCATTATTCGCGGCTCGAACTATTTCCCCGATGATATTGAAAGCAGCGCTGAAAACAGCCATAACAGCTTACAGATCCATGGCGGAGCTGCATTTTCATTCGACGACGGCAGAGAAGAAAAGCTTGTGATCGTTCACGAAGTGAAAAGAACCGCTCTGAATGAACTTAATGGCAAAGTAGTCGCCGAAACCATCAGAAAAGCCATTATGTCGGAACACGAAATTGTGGTGCATGCTGTCTGCCTGATCGGTCCTGCACGATTGCCCAAAACCACCAGCGGAAAAAAACAACGGCTGAAATGCCGGGAAATGTGGCTGAATGATCAATTCACGCCCCTGTATGAATGGAATGATGAATCCGGAACACAGAGTCTACCAGCGAAAACAACAGTTGAGGTAACATCAGCCACAGAGCTTGAAGCCTGGCTCATCCAATGGCTTGGCAGAAAATTGAAAATTAACGAAAAAGACATTGATCCTGAAGCCCCTATCATGTCTTGCGGGCTCGATTCAATGGGAGCCGTGGAACTTGAGAGGGAAGTCAAGGAAGCCTTTGAAATAGAAATACACCTGGCTCACATCTTTGAGAACAATACCATCACAGCATTATCGAAAATTGGAATGGAAAGCATATTGAAACAAACCGACTGACACTTTTTTAACTTCCAAATCTCATCGAACTACTTTGTTTCATTTATTTCGGAGGGGCGCATCCTGAAAATGCGTCCTTTCTTTTTCAGGGGAAGATTCTTTACTAAAAATATTTTAGCGTGATCCTGGCGATCCTGCCTGCAATTCCGCGACAAAAGCCCCCTGCTCCCTGACCACCCAGAGGCTATCGCTGGCTTCTGCATCCACCCAGGGCGGTACGGATGCATCCAGGATAATGATCCCCGGATCGAACCAATCGTACACCTGTCCGATCCCGAAGGCAAGCCTTCCGCGCAGCACAAGAAAATCCGTTTTTAGTTTATCACGGGGTGGATTGCAATGGGGAAAAGCCCCCTGCCAGAATACCAGGCGCAACTGTCCTGGATAATAAAGCTGTCCACCGTCCGGTTCCTGTATCCGGAGTTCCCTGAGTCCGCGGCCAAGCCAGTGCGGTTTGATGCTGTATTCGAGTTTCCCGGGAGAAGCCAGGAGAGCAGAATCCGCTATAAAACTTAATTTTCGGCCCTGAACAATTCCTACTGCCGTGTGCCCGTTCACGGCATATACCAGCAGTTCTTCCTGGCGGGATAAACGCAGCTTATCCGCCCCGCGGTACAGCGAAAACCCGAGCAATAGGAACAAACCCATGAAGAAGTATGCACGGAGCCTGCTGATCAGAAAGGCCGCGAAGAATACGATCATTCCGGTCAGCATCAATGCCATGAAGAGGTCGAAACGGATTCCGCCCAGCAAGCCACCGGGCAGGCTTTCCACGAAGCCTACCCCGGTGTCCATGATCCATACCAATTTTGAGAGGAGAAATGCCGCCCCATCGGCAGGCAGGCTTGCTGCGGGCATGAGAAGCAGCAGGAAGCCCGCGTAGATTACCAGGGAGGATAGCGGGATCACGATCAGGTTGGTGATCAGGCCGTAAAGCGGAAACTGGTGAAAATAAAAAAGAACCACGGGCAAAGTGCCCAGCTGCGCAGCAATGGAAACAGAGGTGATGGACCACATCCAGGCCGGGAGGCGATACCGGAAATAAAACCAATTGCTGATGGGCTTCTGCAGGCTTACAATGCCGAGCACTGCAGAGTACGACAGCTGGAAACCCGCACCAAAAAGCAGATATGGATCGAGGATCAGCATGAGCAGTGCCGAAGCTGAGAGGGTGTTGTACACGTTTTTCTGACGCATCAGGGCATTTCCGATAATAATGAAACTGATCATGCAGGACGCCCTCACCACCGGTGGGGCCAGGCCGGTGACCAGGGCATAGCACCAGATCCCTCCCATCAGGAGGAAGGGTAAAATGATCTTTCCAAACTTGCTTTTCCGGAGAAAGGAAAAAAGCACGCCCAGCACCAGGAAGATCACCCCCACATGCAGTCCGGATACACAGAGGATATGCATGGCTCCGGCCCGGGAATATATATCGCGGATATCGTCGGCGAGGTAGCGGTCTTCTCCCAGGAGCAAGGCCGAAGAGATGCCGAAATGTTTATCGCTGATGCCGCTCAGGCGGAGTTTCTCCAGCAGCCGGTTCCGGTAGATCCCGGCTTGTTCGATCATTTCCGGGGAATCCCGGAGCAGGCAAACGTACCACTCCCCCTTTTTCAGGTATGCGGTGTGGAAGATCCTTTTTCGCCCCAGGTATTCCCGGTAATTGAACTCAAAAGGGTTTGCTGGCGGGCGGGTCAGTTCCGGGCGGGCATGGATCAGCAGCAATTGTCCGGCCCTGAGGTCGGGCAGTGAACTGTCGGGCTCGGTATACAGCATGATCTCCATTTCGGTGGCTGTCCATCCGGCCGAGTCCATGCATGCGATGGTCTCCACCCTGCCGCGGCAGGAGCGTTCGCGCAGTTCAAACGGCCCGGAGAGCCTCACCAGGAAGGTTTTTTTCTCTGCCACGCTGATCGCCTGTATTTCCCGACCGGCTTTATCCTTGCGGGAGGTGATCAGGGCGGCATAGCAAAAGAAGAAAAGGATGATCAGACTTCCATAGGCCCAGCGGCTGCGGTAGGAAAAGATCATACTGTAGAAGAGGGTTCCGGCCACCACCAGCAGGGCCGGCAGCAAGAGCAACATCATGGCCGGCCCGGCAGCGGGTACCAGTTTCGGGGCAAGAAGAATCCCACCCACAAAAGGAATGATCAGCCGCAGCAGCGGGATCCGGCTCCACATCATAGCACAGGGTATTTTTAGCAGCAGTGTCTACTTATTAATACCCAAATCGGTAAAATGTACCCAAAAAAGTTTTGAGGCTTGAGTGGATTCACCTCATCCACTGGCCCCTCTTCCTTCAGGCTTGAGCTTTTCATTAAACTGTGAAAGGACTGTAGAGAGTTTAATTGCTTCCATGGGTGGTTGAATTGTGGAAGCAAAGGAAGATTACATCACAGCAATAAAAAGGACAGTCTGATTTTATCATTTCAGATTATTGATTTCAAAAAATATGGCAACTTCCTTGCTATTGGGAAATAATTTTTATATTTAACATAACCAAAGGGGGAATTGATTTCAGGTGAAGGATCCCTAAATCTTAAAATTGTCAATAGCATTTATTATTTTCAATAGTAAGGAATTGTTGAAAAAGTACTAAATAGGCAGTAATTAGATGTAATTATTCAGATAGATTGTTCAAGCAGACAATAGAAAATAGCCAGAACAATTATTAAACAAGATTATAACCTTGAAATCAAATTAATATGAATATTGAATCAAGAATGAGGCAACTACAGAAGGTAATAAAGGTTTTTATTTTTTGTGTATTAGCTGGATATAGTATAAACCTTTCTGCCCAATGGTTTTGGCAGAATCCTTTTCCAACTGGGTCAGAACTCAAAAATTTATCATTCATTAATGAAAATATTGGATGGGCTGTAGGATATGATGGGACAATAATACATACAACAGATGGTGGTCAAAATTGGGAAACCCAGTTTTTTGATCCTTCATATAATTTACATGATGTGTTTTTTGTTGATCAGTTTAAAGGATGGGTTAGTGGAATGACTTCCAATAAAGGATCGGGAATAGTTCTTGTAACAATTGATGGAGGGTTGACATGGAACGAACAAAGTTGTGGAACAAATTTTCCTTTGTATGCATTACATTTTATTGATGAAAACACTGGATGGGCTGGAGGTGGAGATTTATTATTTACAGATGATGGAGGGGATCATTGGACAGTTGTGCAACCTTATAATTTCCCATACATCATTATGGATTTAATGTTTCACGATTCAAATATTGGATGGGCATGTGGAACATATGGATATATTCTTAAAACTGAGGATGGTGGCCAAAATTGGAATGTTTTGACAAGTGGAATTGATGAAAGTTTATTTTCTATATATTATACAGATACAGTAAATGGATGGGTTGTTGGTGAGGCAGGAATAATACTCAACTCAATAAATGGCGGACAATCCTGGGAATCTCAAAACAGCAATACTGAAGTTAATTTAAATGGAGTTTACTTCACTGATCAAAGTAATGGATGGGGTGTTGGCAGTAATGGAACGATTATTTATACGGAGAATGGAGGTGTTTTATGGACACACCAGGATAGTGGGATAGAAGTAGAACTTAATGACATTCATTTTTTTGATCAGCAATATGGATTGTGTATTGGTGTACTGGGAGCAACTTGTATTACGGGAAATGGTGGTTTAACATGGAATACATCCTTTTCAGGTATATCTCAAAGCCTGAAAGGAATTGATTTTATAGATAATACAAATGGTTGGGCTATCGGTTACAATGGCACTATCTTAAAAAGTTCAAATAGTGGTTATGAATGGTCTGTAATAGATGGGGTAACGGATAAATCTCTGTGGGATGTTTTCTTCTTTGACCAACAATTTGGATGGATTGTTGGCGATCAGGGAGCAATATTTCATTCGAACGATGGTGGAAATAATTGGATTGATTATTCAATAGACGAGATGTATACACTTATGAAGGCTTTTTTTGTTAATAATAATACTGGATGGGTAGTTGGCTTTGATAATATAGTTCTTAAAACAAATAATGGCGGCTCATCCTGGGTTAACCAGGGAAATTTTACTGATGAAAACTTTACCTCGGTATTTTTTATTGATGAAAATACCGGATGGATTGTTTCACAAGATGGCTCAATTTGGAAAACAACAAATGGTGGAGAAATGTGGTCACAGCAATATTCTGATCCCAATCTCTCTTTTTATGGTGTTTATTTCAATGATTTTATTAATGGTTGTGTGTCTGGTAGTCAGGGGACCATTTTAATGACAAATGATGGTGGGTCATCATGGGGAAGCACCATAACAAACACAGTAAGTACCTTTTACGATGTAATCTTTATTGATCAAAATATTGGATGGTCTTGTGGAACTGATGGATTATTATTAAATACTCAAGATGCAGGGATTACATGGACTATACAAGAAAGCTATACAACCAATACACTTTTTGATTTAAGCTTTGCTGATACTGACAATAGTTGGGTATGTGGTGATGCTGGATCAATTCTGCACACAGATAATGGTGGAGGGGTGCATATTCCAGATAATAATTCTTACACAATTTCATGCGATATTCAAATATATCCAAACCCTGCAGATCATTGGGTAGCTTTTGATTACCAGGTATCTGGGAACGATGAGAGCATCAGCATTTTTATTTATAATTCAGCTGGTCAAATTGAACATACCTTGAGCATGTCTGGCCAGACCGGACAGCTAATCTGGGATGTGCAAAATGTTGAACCTGGAATATATTACTATGAATTTGTGCATACTCTTGGAAAAGAAAATGGTAAAATCATAGTGCAATAATCTTTTAAAAATGTCTTCCCTGTATTACCTTTACAGGGAAGACATTATCTTAACTAAGGATCACTAACAATTAAAAAACAGAAATGAGTGTTCTGCGAAAATACATTCTGTACCTTGGGTTAATGCTAGGTTTACTAAATCTGGGTTATGCCCAACGATATGCCATGCAATTTCAACAGTGCTATGGTGGCTCTAGTGGAGATGTCGGAAAAGATATATTTCTACTACCTGATAGTACATTTTTAATATTTGCAGGAACTGCTTCACAAGATGGCACAGTATCATATAATCACGGTGATAGCGATTTTTGGCTACTCAAGACTGATAATACTGGTGTATTGATATGGGAGAAAACCTTTGGAGGTGGTGATACAGAAAGTCGAAAAAATATGAAAATTACAACCGAAGGGGATTTTGTCATGAGTGGGTATACTCAATCAAACAATGGAGATGTTTCAGGGAATCATGGAGGATTTGATTATTGGGTTGTAAAAACAGATGAACAAGGCAATCTTTTATGGCAAAGGTGTTTAGGTAGTAGTGTAAATGATCTTGCTTTACAAATGAAATTGGATGACGAAGATAATATTTATGTCATAGGGGAATCATTTGGTAATGATGGTGATATTTCTGTACCATGCAATTTCTATGATTTCTGGGTTGTTAAACTAAGTCCAGATGGGGATTTAATTTGGGATAGAACCCTGGGAGGTTCTAATATTGAAGCCGGAGTTTGTATCCTGCCAACATCAGATGGAGGGTATATAGCCGGGGGATATACAACTTCAAATGATGGAGATGTTAGTTGCACCGAACCAAGTTTAGATCAATCAGATGCCTGGATAGTAAAACTGGATTCAAATAATAACATTGAATGGGATCATTGCTATGGAGGAAGTTTTTATGAGACTACAACAGATATTATTGCAACTGAAGATGGGGGATATATTTTTGTAGGAGGTACTAATTCCAATGATGGAGATGTTTCAGGATTTCATGGAGTGCCTGGGGGAGATAATGACATTTGGGTCTGGAAAACTGATGGTTGGGGTAATTTAGAATGGCAGAAATGCCTTGGAGGAAGTCTTGATGAGGGACGAGGCGAAATATCCGATGCCGGAAATGCTGAGTATATTATTAACGGATACACTGATTCAAACGATGGGGATGTTTCAGGAAATCATTCAAATCCAGGTTACCCTGATGTTTGGATTGTAAAAATTGATAATGAAGGTAATTTATTATGGCAACAATGTTTCGGTTCATCTGATAGTGAGGCCGCTTCAGGTATATGTATAATTAATGAAATAGAGCTAATGGTAGTTAGTGGTACGGGCGAGGCTGATGGGAGTGTTGATTGTGATCTTTATCCAGGAGTAATGAACTACGCCGACCTCTGGTTTTTTGAGATTATTGACACGGTATCAGTATACACCAATGAACACAATATTGATCAGTTGACAATTTCAGTCTACCCAAATCCGGCTAAAAGTGTAATGTATTATTACGTTTATCCGCCGCATGACAACTTAACATTGAGATTATATGATATCTACGGCCAAAAGATGGACGAGTTATCATTTCCCAAAAATGAAAGCCAGGTCAAAATTGAAGTTTCGGACTATCACACTGGAGTATATGTCGCTGTCTTATTTTCCAATTATAAAATAATTGACCGAAGGCAGTTTATTGTAAAATAGCCCAGAATTTAACAAATAACGACAAAATAGTTACAATCTATTTGTGTTATTTTGATGAAATAATGAATTCACCTCATCCCCTGGCCCCTCTTCCTTCGGCTCCGCTCATGACAGGCTCTCAAGGAGAAGGTCGATTCACCTCATCCCCCAACCGCTCCGTCATCAGCTCCGCCGCCTTGTCGGAGGCTCCGGGCCCGCCCAGGATTTGCTTCAGCGAATTAAAATCATCGAGCATGCGGCGGCGGTTGTTTTCATCGCCCTCCAGGCCAGCGAGTTCCTGATGCAGCTTTTTTTCATTGAATTCTGCCTGGATCAGCTCCGTAACCACCTCGCGGTCCATGATGAGGTTTACCAGCGAGATAAAGCGGATATCTTTGATCAGCCGGCGGGCAATGTAGTAAGAGATCCATCCTCCTTTATAGCAAACCACCTCAGGCACGTTCAGGAGGGCGGTTTCCAGGGTGGCCGTTCCCGAAGTAACCAGGGCAAAGGAGGATAAGCGAAGCAGATCGTGCATTTTCCCACTCACGATCTTAACATCCCTGCTTCCGACCAATTTTCGATAGACTTCCGGGTCCTGCGAAGGGGCAGCAGCGATCACAAATTGATAACCGGGGTATTTCCCCCACATCTTCAGCATTACGGGCAGCATGGTGCGGATCTCCTGCTTCCGGCTTCCCGGCAAAAGGGCAATAATCGGCCGCTCGGCGAGCCCTGCATCCTGCCTGAAAGAATCGTCAGGCTTTTGCTCATTTTCAATGGCATCGAGCAAAGGATGCCCGACAAAATCCACCTCAACATCATAGCGGGCATAAAATTCCTTCTCGAAAGGAAGGATCACATACATGCGTTCCACGTATTTGCGGATGCTGTGCACACGCGATTTCTTCCAGGCCCAGATCTGGGGAGAGATATAGTAGAACACCCGCATGCCCTGCTCGCTGGCAAATTTTGCAATGCGAAGGTTGAATCCCGGGTAATCGACCAGGATGAGAACATCGGGGCGATACTCCAGCAAGTCTTTTTTGCAGAAGCGGATATTCCGCATGATAGTACGGAGGTTCAGCAATACTTCCACGAAACCCATAAAGGCCAGGTCGCGGTAGTGTTTTACCAATTCAGCCCCCTGCTGCTGCATCAGGTCGCCGCCCCAGGCACGGAAATCTGCATCAGCATCGCGCTTTTTCAGGCCTTTCATGAGGTTGGAGGCGTGCAAGTCGCCCGAAGCTTCGCCGGCAATGATATAATATTTCATGTTCCAAAAGGCCGGAAGGATAACCGGTATTAATTAATGATAAAAAACGAAATTATATACACAAAGGTGACCAGCAATACCCCGCGACCGCTGTCGTCGTATTTTTTACTGACGAAATAGTAGCGGATAAAAAAGAGGTTGATCACCGGGCTGATGAGTTGCAGGAACATGAGGTCGAATTTAAGGGGCGCTCCTTTGAAATAGCCAATCAGCAGAAAACTGCCGTACAACAATGCATACAGCACCATCGGCATGAACACGCCAATTAAAATTCCGAACCATACTGAATTCCTGTTAAACATCCAGATCGTATTTGCCCAGGTGCTCGAAAGCATGCCGGGCGGTAAAATCATGGTGCACGGGCACCACGGAAACATAATTTTGCATCAGGGCCTGTTCATCGGTCTCTTCCCGCCGGTCGAGCAGTTCAAAACGGCCTTTCAGCCAGTAGTAATCCCTGTTGGCCGGATCCTTACGCTCATCGTATTCCTCCACCCAGCGGGCATCGGCCTGCTGGCAAAGTTTGATCCCGTTGATGGGCTTGCCGTTCATGGCCGGAATATTCACGTTGAGGCAGGTTCTGGAAGGCAAACCGTGCTCGAGCACCTGCAGGGCGATCTTTTTCACATACTGATCAACATGACTGAAATCGGCCGAATGATCATAATCACAGAGGGAAAAACCAATGGAAGGATTTCCGCTGATCGAGCTTTCCAGCACCGCGGCCATAGTTCCCGAATACACGATGTTCACCGCCGCATTTGAGCCATGATTAATCCCTGAAACCACCAGGTCGGGTTTCTTTTTTAAAACGATCTGCTCGCCGAGCTTTACGCAATCCACCGGGGTTCCGTTGCAACTCCAGCGTTCCAATCCTTTCTCCTCCCCGATCTTACGCAGGCGCAAGGGGGTCCGTACCGTAATGGCATGCCCCGAACCCGACATGGGGTCTTCCGGCGCAACCACGGTAACATCACCGATCTCCCGCATGATCTCCGTAAGTTTCATGATCCCGGGAGCAAAATAACCATCGTCGTTCGTAATAAGTATGTGTGGTCGTTTCATGATGTTCCTGACATAAAAATACTAAAAGCTGATCAATTCCTCGTAAAGGCGCTGCACCGGCAGTCCCATAACGTTATAAAAAGAGCCATTGATCTTTTCAATCCCCGTAATACCGATCCACTCCTGTATGCCATAGGCCCCTGCCTTGTCGTAAGGCTTATAATGATCAACGTAATACGTGATCTCTTCCGTACGCAGCACCTTAAAATAAACATCGGTACTCACCCCAAAGTTCACTGTTTTGTTTTTACTGCTCAGGCACAGCCCGGTAATCACCCGGTGCATCTTTCCGCTGAGCTTTTGCAGGCTGCTGACCGCCTCTTCCCGGTCGGCGGGTTTTCCCAGGATCTCATTTCCCAGGCAAACGATAGTATCAGCGGCGATGACCAGGGCACGGTTGNNTGTTTTCGATCTCCTCAGCGAAAGCAGAGGCCTTCAGGGCCGCAAGGTATTCCGCAGCTTCTTCCGGGGGCATGCCCGAAGGGATATCCTCCCTGACCTTGCGAACCATGACCTCGAAATCCAGGTCGAGATGCGACATCAGTTCATGGCGACGGGGGGAGCCGGAAGCCAGGATGAGGCGGTATGCCGATAGGTTCGCGGGAATCATATTAAATGCTGATATAAATTAATTCCATGGAAAGTATCCCGGCCACCATAATGAGTTTGGCCATATTGCCGGGCAAGGCAAAGGATTCAGGATCGCGTGATCTCAGGATCAGGAAGAACAGGTAGATGAGGATGCTTTGCACAGCCAGCAGGAGATACCAGAAGGGCAGTATCAGACCATGTTCATAGAGGTGCCATTGTGCTCCCGCCAGCAAGGCAATGCAAAAGAGGGTAAGGACCGCCGATATCAAGCGAGCGGCCTTCATGCCCCAAACAATGGGCAGCGTTCGATAGCCGGTGGTCGTATCGCCGGGCATGTCCTGGATATCTTTCAGGATCTCCCTGATCAGCGTTACCAGGAAAGCAAAAATGGCGTAGGCAAACACATAATTACTGATGGCCGAAAGTTGCCGGATCACTTCCACGAATTCCCCGGTATTCTGCAACAGGAGGAAGAATTCGAACAACCAGATGATCCCGACCACCAGGGCCGATAACAGGGCAATGATGATATTTCCCCAGAGGATCATGCGCTGGTAGCGGGACGAATAGAACCAGAGCAAGCCGATAATGGCCGGGAAGATCAATCCGAGTTGCAGGGAACCCGCGAACCAGGCCAGGTAAAATCCCAGGCCTATGGCGATGGCATTCAATAAATAGTATACCCGGAATGCTTTGCGCACCGAAACCTTTCCTTCAAGCATGTTTTTCCCAGGCTTGTTCAGGCGGTCGGTATTCACATCAAAATGATCGTTGATGATATATCCCGCTGCCGCGATCAGTACGCTGACCAGCACGAGCAGGAAAAAATGCAGGTGCCCCAGCGGAGGTTCCACATGCTGCATCAGCAGTATAGGACGGATAATACCGTAGCCCAGCAGGTATTGGGTCAGTACGATGATCCCCAGGTTGACGGGCCGGAACATCCGTATCCAGTTCCTTACCGGAGAAGCTTTACCATTTGAATGCGTCATGGTCCATCCAGTTTTTCTGCAGTTTTAATACCTGTTCAATAATATCCCGCACACAGCCCTTGCCCCCGTCGTAATGGGAAATATAGTCGGAGATCGATCGTATTTCCTCAGCGGCATCGGCCGGGCATGCAGCCACAGCAGCTTTCTTCATTACATGGTAATCGGGGATATCGTCACCCATGTAGAGGACCTGGGCGGGATTGATCTTGTTTTCCGTGATGTAGCGGTCGAAGACCTCTTCCTTATGTTCCACCCCCAGGAATACATCGGTGATGCCCAGGGAAGTAAGGCGGTTCATGACCGAGTTCGATTTCCCCCCGGAGATCACGGCAATACGATAGCCTTTTTTCACGGCCAGTTGCAGGGCATAACCGTCCCGCACATTGGCGGTCCGCAAGGGTTCACCCTTTTCGGTGAGCACAACCAGTCCTTCGGTCAGTACCCCGTCGTAATCAAAAATAAAGGTGTTGATTTCTTTCAGCAGTTCTTTATAATTCGTCATGTTCTTTATCGGATTGGTCGATGATATTCTGTGATATCTTTTTATACAATTCCTGGATCTCAGGGTAATCTTTCAGCAAGGCCAGGTGTTTATCGATCACCTCGCTGTCGTTGCGTATAGCCGGACCGGTCTGTGCTTCCGCCGGCTTCATGTCAACCGCTTTAGCGGCTGTTTCCCTGATGAGGGGGGCGAGGAGATGAAAATCATAGCCATACTGCAAAAACAGTTTGCTGGCAATATGATACATATGGTTGCTGAAATTGCATACAAACACTGCCCCGATGTGCATTTCCATCCGCCTCGCGGAATCCGCCACCCTGACCGAAGTACTGAGTTTGGCAGCCAGTGCCAGGAGTGCTTTTTCGGCATGCGGGTTATTGCCCTCCACCAGGAAAGGTACTTCTGAAAGGTTGATCTCCCGGCTGCTTGTAAAGGTTTGCAGAGGATAAAGCACCCCTGTATTCTTTGAGTAGCCGGATAAAATATCCATGGATACCGAGCCGGACGTATGCACCAGCAATTCGTTGCTTAGTCCCAGCTGAGGCATGATCTCCTTCATGGCCCTGTCGGGAAGGGCAAGGATATACAGGTCCTGCTCTTTCAGAAGCTGATCGAATCGGAGAGTCCAGGAAGCCCCCAGCTCTCCGGCCAGGCTCTTCACGGCTTCTTCCCTCCTGCCCGCCACCTGCACAATGTTGCATCCCGCATCGCGGAGGGCATAGCCCAGGCGGGTGCCCACATTTCCGGCCCCGATGATCACGATATTCTGTATTTCTTTCATTTGGCTAAAAACGAAGCGAAGTTACGAATTATCCGCAAGGCAAAAGTCTGTTGCAAATCCCACGACAAAGATCGCCATAAAGTCGTGATGATGCATTTGTTGAATTCTACCTGCGCAATCCTTAAACATTTCTTAACAAGGATTGTTATATTTGCTGTAATCAGCCAATCCATGATAAATCAATACTCTATAAAAGATCTGGAGCGCATTACCGGTGTTAAGGCCCATACCATCAGAATATGGGAAAAACGCTATGATATTGTGCGTCCGGCACGCAGTGAGTCGAACATCCGTCATTATTGCGATAATGACCTGAAACGACTGCTGAACGTTAGTGTGCTGGTGAGCAATGGGCACAAGATCTCCCGCGTAGCCACCCTCAGTGATGATGAGCTTAATCAGAAAGTGCTGGATATGAACAATGTTCAGAATGTCGACCATAGCGGTGTTATTGAAAGCCTGGTGGTGGCCATGATCGACATGGATGAAAGTAAGTTTGAGAAGGTGCTGAACAATTCCATTATCAGGATCGGTTTCGAAGACACGCTGTTCCTGGTGCTGTATCCCCTGCTGAACAAGGTCGGGGTTCTCTGGCAGATCGGCACCATCACTCCGGCACAGGAACATTTTATTACGAACCTGGTCCGTCAGAAGATCTTTTCGGCCATCGACAGCCTTCCGGTCGACCAGAAACCTGGCAGCAAAACCTTCCTTTTGGTGCTGCCCGAATGGGAATTGCATGATATTGGATTATTGGTATACAATTACCTATTAAGGAAAAGGGGACATAAATCAATCTTTCTCGGCCAGGT
>NPIE01002422.1_pt1 | contig 19083 bp, 14 predicted proteins | sample 8637661 | NCBI WGS metagenome assembly NPIE01 (sample SAMN07420842, study PRJNA396082) | bioreactor metagenome | isolation source: sample BA12 brine-fed electro-methanogenic bioreactor BA | place: Japan: Kochi | collected 2016-12-09
TCTCGGCTCTTCAAGCCCACGGTGATGGTCACCGTTCCCTTCGGCGTCACCCAGGTAGAGTACCGCGCCGTCCACGAGGCAGCGCTGGAGGCGGGGGCGGGCAAAGCCTACCGCATTCCCGAACCGATGGCGGGGGCCATCGGCGCCGGGCTACCCATCCACACCCCGGGCGGGCACATGGTCATCGATCTGGGTGGCGGCACGAGCGAGGCCGCCGTGCTCTCCGTCTACGGGGTTGTCACCTCGGCGGCGGTGCGCGTGGGCGGCGTGCGCATGGATGAGGCTATCGGAGCCTACATCCGTCGCAAGTACAACCTGATGGTCGGCATGCCCACGGCTGAGGAGGCCAAAATTCGCGTCGGCTCCGCCCTACCCCTGGAAGACGAACCGCTGCGGATGGAGGTCCAGGGCCGGGATCAGGTTTCGGGCCTACCCCGCCGGGTGGAGATCAGCAGCGACGACATCGTTGAAGCGCTGGAAGAGCCGCTGAGTCTGGTGATCGGCATGGTCAAATCGGTACTGGAGCGAACGCCTCCCGAGCTTGCCTCGGACATCATCGACCGCGGTATGACCATGATCGGTGGTGGGGCGCTACTGCGCAACATCGATCAGCTGCTCACTCAGGAGACGGGCGTCCCCGTCTACGTCGCCGACGCTCCCATGGCCTGTGTCGCCGTCGGTGCGGGCATGGCGCTGGCCCGCATCCCCATCCTGGAGCGCACCCTTTCTGAGATGTAGCCATCGCCCCGAGCCTGCACACAAGCGCACAGCCTTGGATTTTGTAAGGCTGTGCGCTTTTTGCACAGAGGGGCTTTTTGTGTTAAAATGACCGCGGTCAAGAATGACCAGGGTCAAAGAAAAAAGGAGAAAGCACAATGAAGAATTTGTGGCGCTGGGGCCTGGCCCTTCTCATCGTTGCCGGTGTCGTGGCGGGTATCTTCTGGCTACGGGCGCAGAGAACACAGAACACGGGACAGGAGATTCTCCGTACCGCGGAGATCAACCGCGGAGATCTGGAGATCACCGTTTCCGCAAGCGGAAACATCGCTGCCAACCGCAGAGCGGAGCTGCGCTTCGAGACGGCGGGGACAGTGGCGGAGATCCTCGTCGAGGTGGGAGATGACGTCACGCCTGGAACGCCGCTCGCCCGTCTGGAAACCCAGGAGCTGGAACGCGCGGTGCGTCAGAGTGAGTACAGCCTGCGCCAGGCAGAACTGCGCCTGGAACGACTGGAGCGCCCTCCCACCGAGGAAGAATTGCGCCGCGCCCAGCACGCGGTGAGCCAAACCGCCAATGCTCTGGAGATCGCCCGGCTCAACCGCGAGAGCGTCCTCGACAGCAGCTTGTTGAACGAGGACTTGCAGGCGGCGCGGGATCGCTTCTCGGATCTGGAGACGCAGTACGGCGTCCGGCAGACGGAGTTCGAAGAGGGCAAGGTGAGCGACTGGACCCTCGACCGGGCCCGGGAAGCCGCCGACAATGCCTACTGGCAGCTGGTACGCCTGGAACAGCAGGCGGAGCTCGAGCAGGAGCGGGCAGAGAACGAGGTCACCCGGGCGTGGCAGAACTACCGGGAGGCCGTGGATAACCTCGAACGCCTCCAGGCCGATCCTGACGATCTCGATCTGGAGAGCAGCCGGCTCGACGTCGAGACGGCCCAGTTGGCCCTGGAGCGCGCGCAGGAGAATCGGGACGCTGCCATCCTCACCGCCCCCTTCGACGGCGTCGTCGCCACTGTGAATGCCCAGGAGGGGCTGCCGGCCCCGACAACTGCACCGGCGGTTACCCTCGTCGATGAGACGGCCTTCTTCATTAACGTCACCGTCGACGAGACGGACATCGGCAAGCTGGAAGTGGGTCAGCAGGTGACGGTTCTCGTGGACGCCTACCCCGGCGAGAGCCTGGAAGGCGTGGTGGAGACCATCGCCCCTGCTCCTGGCAGCAGCGCCGATAACGTCGGCATCGTCTCCTACCCCGTGCGCATTCGCCTCAACGGGAGCGAGGTCGTGGTTCGCGACGGGATGACGGCGAGCGTCAGCATTCTCACCAGCCGCCTGGAAAACGTGCTCCTTGCACCCAACTGGGCCATCCGCACCGACCAGAACAGTCGGGGCACCTACACCTACTGCTTCTGCCTGGACAACGGGTCGGTTGAGCGCCGGGAGGTCACCATCGGGCGGCGGAACGAGCAGTACACCGAGATCCTCTCCGGGCTGGAGGAAGGAGTGACCCTAGCCCTGGTGACGGAGGAGCGCTCCCTCTTCGACCTGGCGGGGGGAGGGCCGCCCAACCGATGAACGATTCCAACGATTCCGTTATCACCATTCGCGACGTGACGAAAGTCTACCGCATGGGCACCCAGGAGGTCCACGCCCTGCGGGGCGTCTCCCTCGACGTGCAGCGGGGCGAAGCACTGGCAATCATGGGCCCCTCGGGTTCGGGGAAATCGACGCTGATGAACATCATCGGCTGCCTCGATCAGCCCACCGGCGGCGATTACTACCTCGGCGGCGAGGACGTGAGCCGCATGACGGAGGATGAGCTGGCCGACGTGCGCAATCGGCGGGTCGGCTTCGTCTTCCAGAGCTTCAACCTCCTGGCCCGGACCACAGCATGGGAGAACGTGCAGCTCCCCCTCGTCTACGCGGGGACAACCGTGCGCGAGCGGCGGGAGCGGGCCAAGGAAGTCCTGGAGGCCGTTGGGCTGGGTGAGCGGCTGAAGCACATGCCCAACGAACTCTCGGGCGGTCAACAGCAGCGGGTGGCCATCGCCCGGGCGCTGGTCAACCGCCCCTCCATCATTCTCGCCGACGAGCCGACCGGCAACCTCGATAGCACCTCCGGTGAGGAGGTCATGGGCATCCTCCAGCGGCTGAATCGCGAGCAGGGAATCACCATCATCCTGGTCACCCACGATCCGCGCCTCACCGAGTACGCCGACCGCGTGCTCCACCTCTTCGACGGCAGGATTCGACAGGAGGAACGGGGTGGGGCCACCGTGCCCCAGCCGGCCCCGGCGCTGGAGGGACAGCGATGAAGCTGCTGGAGAGCTTGCGACTGGCCCTGCGCGCCCTCACCGCCAATAAACTGCGCGCCGCGCTGACCATGTTGGGCATCATCATCGGTGTGGGGGCCGTGATCACCCTGCTCTCCGTGGGCCAGGGGGTGCAGAGCTACATCACCCAGCAGTTCCAGGCCATCGGCACCAACCTCTTCTTCGTCATCCCCGGATCCTTCCAGGTGGAGTTGAACCGCCCTGCCTACCTTACGTTGCGCGACGCCCAGGCCCTCGCCGACCCCGCACAAGCGCCCGACATCCTGCGGGTGGCGCCCACCGTGCAGGGCAGCGGGCGCGCCACCATCCCCGGCGAGGAGAAGCGGACGGATATCGTGGGCGTGACGGAAGCCTACGCCCATGCCCGTAACTGGTATCCCCTGACGGGGAACTTCATCACCAACGCCGACGACGAGGCCCAGGCCCGCGTGGCCGTGCTGGGGAAGATCGTGGCCGACGCCCTCTTTCCCGAGAATCCCTTTCCGGTGGGCGAACTCGTCCGCCTCAACGGCATCCCCTTCCGCGTGATCGGGGTGATGGAAGAGCGGGGCGGTTCCAGCTTCGGCAGCGAGGACGACGTGATCTTCATCCCGCTCAACACCGCCCTGAGCCGCATTCATCCCCGCCGCACCGCCCAGGGCGAGCCCCGCCTCTCTGCCATCTACGTCCAGGCCCTCAACGACGACCGCATGGAGGTCGCCATCGCTGAGGCCTCCCAGATCCTCCGGCAGCGGCACGACATCGGGCCGGGTGAGCCGGACGACTTTTCCATCATCAGCCAGAACGACCTCATCGGCACCTTCCAACAGATCACCAGCGTTCTCACCGTCTTCCTGGGTGCCATTGCAGGAATCAGTTTGCTGGTGGGCGGAATCGGCATCATGAACATCATGCTCGTCTCCGTCACGGAACGGACGCGGGAGATCGGGCTGCGCAAGGCCGTGGGCGCCCGGCGGCGCGACATCCTCTGGCAATTCCTCATTGAGGCCATGCTGCTCTCGCTGGTGGGGGGTGCCATCGGCATCCTGCTGGGGGCCACGGGCGCGACGGCCATCTCCACCTTCCTGCGGGACGAAGGTTTCACCGCCGTCATCACACTGGACGCGGTGACACTGGCGACCCTCTTCTCGGCAGCGGTGGGGCTCTTCTTCGGCATCTACCCCGCCCAGCGCGCAGCGGCCCTCAATCCCATCGACGCCCTGCGCTACGAGTAACGAGATGAGGACATTGCGACGCCGGTGGCTCTGGACGTCCTTCTTCCTGCTGGTGGCATTCGTCGGCGGCTGCACGCAGGTGACACTGCCGGTGCCCTCTCCCTCCCCGACCGTGCCGGAAGCAACGTCCACGCCGGAGCCAACGCTCCTGCCACCTACCGCAACGCCCACACCTCCCGCTCTCGCGCCGCAGACGCGAGCCCCTGCTGAACCCGCACTCGACCCCGCCGAGCGTGAGGCCATTATCGCCGTAGTGACGGGGCAGGCCCTCGAAGGATATTGGTCCGCCCACGGGCGGGTGGGACGCTTCACCGCTCCCGACGTTACCGAGCAGTTGGCGATGGTGGGCGGGATCGGCGAAGAGGATGAGGTGCGCTGGGTGATCGTGGGACAGACCGAAGCCGGCTGGGAGCTGCGTGGGCTCTCGCCGGTGCTGGCCTGGGGTTTCGAAGCCCCACCGCCCTCCTACCTGCCGCCCGAACTCATCGACCTCGACCGGGACGGGCAACAGGAGATTCTGAGCCGCTACTTCAACCTGCGAGGCGGCTGGCTGATGGGGGCGGACACCCTCTACCGCTGGGACGGAACCGCCCTGGTACCCATCTGGGCCGTAACCACGACCCTCGACACCACAGCGGCGGGCGCCGAGAGAGCGCCGGTGCCCTATCGTCAGGCCTACGATGCAGCGTGGCGCTGGGAGGATCTGGACGGCGACGGTTTCGAGGAGATCGTGGTGGAAGAGGAGATGGCCTTCTACCTGCCAGGCGAAGAGGGATACGTCCCCGAGGGCGCACCGCCCACCGGCGGTGAGAGTACCCGACGCGCCTATCGCTGGGACGGCCACCGCTTCCGCCCCTATGCCCCAAACGCCCCCACCCGACCCTTTGTCTACCGCGACGCCGACGATCTCTGGCTCTGGGAGCCAGAGGGAGCCCGTCCGCTGGCAGGGGGGGCGGTGGAGACGCTGAGCTGGTCGCCCGACGGCGCGTGGCTGGCGTGGATCCGGGTACGCTTCGAGGCCCCACCGGAGCTGGGCCTCTACGAGTGGGAGACGGAGACTTTCATCCGTTACACCCTCGATGTCCCCGCATTCTACGTACAGTGGCTGTCCGAAGAAGAACTGCTCGTGGCCCAAGGCGAAAAGAGCGCGCTCATCGTCGCACCCGAGACGGGCCACTATCGCTTACAGTCTCTGCCCGCTTCCGGCGTGTGGTCTCCGGACAGTCTACGGCTCCTCTACAGCGAAGAGCCGGGACTGCGTCTCTACGATCTGGAGCAACAAGAGAGCAGGCTCCTGGTCCACGTCCCCCCTGACGCGGGCGTTGTCTCCCCCGTCGTCTCCGCGCCCCTCTGGTCACCCACGGGCGAGCGCATCGCGCTACGCCTGGAAAACGTCTCCGGCAGCTGGGTGGGCGTCGTCGAAGGCGGCAGCGCGGAGCCGGCGGCGGCGGCGGCCCTCGTCGAACCCTTCGCCGGACGAGAGGCTGCCGGGCTGCGAAGGGCGTGGGCCCCGGACGGAAGTCAGCTCGCCGCCCTGACCCTCGTCGCCGAGGAGGAGTCCCCTATCGTAGCCCTGCACCTCGCGGAGTTCACCACGGGCAGACCACTCTGGACGGAGGTCTTCCGCACGACGGCAGACGGCCCCTTGACCTGGGCCGATGCCGCCGAAGAGAGTTTGGCCGTCGCCTGGGCGCCCGATGGTGAGCGCATGATCATCGCGGTAGGACAGGAGATCTGGGAGGTAACGCGCGAGGGCGAGAGCCGGCTGCGTCACACCTTTGCCTTCCCCCAACCCCGTTGGGAGACGCTGACCTGGAGCCCTGACGGCAGTGGCTTCCTGCTGACGTTGAGCGACGCGCTCTACTTGGGACGGAGCTACTGGTTTCCCGAGGGGGAAGCGCCGCCGGTATTGCTTACCGTAGGCGCGCCGCAGGAAGCCCGGTGGCAGCCGGTGAACACGCGGTAAGGACATCTCGCCGAGACTAGAGGGCCCCTCCTGCGATACAGGCGCCACAGGCCACGATAGCGTCGTCATCGTCGGCGGCCACAATCGAAAAGCCCGGCGGCACGAGGAGGAAATCCTCGGCCGCCCACTCACCGTCGAGCAGCCGTTGGAGCAGAACGGTACCGCCTTGCAGCTCCTCATACTCCCAACCGCGCTCCGCTGCCTCGCGCCGGGCGGCTTCTTTATAGTGTGTAAAGTCCCCGAAGCCCGTGTCGATGTAGGCCAGACGCCGGTAGTGGCGCATCCAATCCCCCAACGTCTCCATCAGATAGTGGGCCTTCTCCTCGCCGTAGCGAGCCACGTAGTCCACGTAGCTGGCGCTGAGACCCAACCGAGCAGTAACGCTGTTCGGCTGCTCGTTGGGATCTCCGGCCCGCTCCATCCAACCGGTGGAAAGGTAGTAAGTCGCCGGGTGGCGGTCGAAATAGGCCCGGTAGCGCTGGCGGGAGCCAAGCAGCAGGGTGATACAATCGTGGGCGCGAGGCACGACCAGCGGCAACGGGGCACGCAGGCCACAGATGCCATAGTTGCACAGCCCGTAGGCCAACAGGATGGCGTCGTAGGTCGCAGCGTCCACCTCGTCGATGGCCTGCTGCAACCGCCGGGCCATAGGACCCGCGCCCGTATCGTGCAACCCCTTGGGCAGGAAGGTCACGTCCACCATCGGTCGGGCTCGGGCCGCGCAATAGCTGACCTCCCGGAAGAGCACTTCACAGGCGATGACCTTGAAACGTTGGGGGGATTTCATCTCGAACTCCTGCTATGTTAGTCAGTCAACCTTCAGTCGCCTAGTCATGTTGTCTTTTCCACACGGATACACGGCTTTTCACCGAGAGTATCGCCATTGTACCTGAGCCCTTGGAGGCTGCAATTCAAGAGGTCGCCGCGCGCTTGCCATTATACCCGCCTTGATATATCATGGGGCTCGATTGCGACGCTCGCAATCTTAAGGACTCTACATGCCCGAACCGACAACCATAATGCAAGAGCAGCCAACCCATAAAGTGGTCTTCCAACCCTCCGGGCGTAACGGCCTACTACCCACCGGCATGACCCTGCTCGAAGCTGCTCGACGATTGGGCGTGGGCCTCGAAGCTGTCTGCGGCGGGCGCGCGACCTGCGGCAAATGTCTGATCTACGTGGAGACCGGGACCTTTCCCAAGTATGGTCTCTACTCGGCGGCCGATCACCTCAGCCCGCCGGAGCCCGATGAGCAGCGCCTGCTCGAAGCCCGGGGCACTCCGGCAGGGTCACGCCTCGCCTGCCGGGCCCGCATTCAAGGCGACCTGCTCATCACTGTCCCCCCTGCCAGCCGCTCCCAGCCCCAGGTGATCCGCAAAGATGCGACCGCGCGCACCCTCGAGCTGGATCCCGCCATCCGCTGCTACCCTCTCACGCTCGCCTCACCGGTAGAAGAGGACGGCTCCGAAGAAGAGCGAATTCTGGAGGCGCTGCGGGCCCAGTTCGGGCTGGAGGCGGTGCACTTCGACCCACCGGCCCTGCGGGAGCTCCCCCACGCCCTTCGCGAGGGGCGGGACGCGCTGACGGTGACGGTGTGGCAGGAGCGGGCGATCCTGCGCGTCGAGCCGGGCCACCGGGGCCAGGCGCTCGGGCTGGCGGTGGACATCGGCTCGACGACGCTGGCGGCCTACCTCTGCGACCTCACCAGCGGGGCCCTGCTGGCGACCGTCGCGGCGATGAATCCGCAGGTGACCTTCGGCGACGACATCATGTCCCGCATCTCCCACGCCACCGAGCAACCCGAGGGCCGGCGTCAGCTTCACGAGGGCGTCATCGCCGCCCTGAACGCCCTGGCCCAGGAGGCCACCGGGAAGCTCGGTCTCACGCCAAAAGCAATCGTGGACTGTGTGTTGGTGGGCAACAGCGTCATGCACCACCTCGCCCTCGATCTCGATCCCGGCTCGCTGGGCGGGACCCCCTTTCTGCCGGTGGTGCGGAAAGCGGTGGACGTCCGCGCCGCCGAGCTGGGTCTGCGGCTGCACCCCGGCGCGCGGGCGCACCTTCTGCCGCTGGAGGCGGGCTTCGTGGGGGCCGACAACGTCGCCGTGCTGCTCGCCGAAGCCCCCCACCGCCAGGACGCGCTGACGCTCATCATCGACGTGGGAACCAACGGCGAGATCGTCCTGGGCAACCGGGAGCGGCTCCTCTGCACCTCGGCGGCCACGGGACCGGCGCTGGAAGGAGCCCAGATCACCCACGGGATGCGCGCTGCGCCCGGCGCCATCGAGCGCGTGCGCATCGATCCCCGAACGCTGGAGGTGCGCTTCAAGGTCATCGGCCAGGAGGCATGGAGCGACGCGCTGCCCCCCGAAGGGGTCGAGGCGCGGGGCATCTGTGGCTCCGGCATCATCGAGGCGGTGGCGGAGCTCTTCACGGCGGGGATCATCGAAGCCAGCGGACGCTTCGATAAACACCGGGAGCACCCTCGGCTCATCCGGGCGGAGGGCAAACCGGCTTTCCTGCTGGCGGAGGCGGCCCAGACGGCGACGGGCACCCCCATCGTCATTACCCAGAGCGACGTGCGGGCCATCCAGCTCGCCAAAGCCGCCCTCTACGTGGGCGCGCGCTTCCTGATGCAGGCCTTGGGCGTCAAAAGGGTGGACCGGATCGTGCTGGCGGGCGCCTTCGGCTCTCTGATCGACAAGCAGCGGGCCATGACCCTCGGCATGATCCCCGACTGCGACCTGGAGCAGGTCTTCTCCGTGGGGAACGCCGCCGGCGACGGCGCGCGCATCGCGCTGCTGAGCCGGGTGAAGCGCCGGGAGGCGGCGGATCTGGCCCGGCGGGTAGAGCACGTCACCACCTCGCTGGAGGGAGATTTCCAGGAGCAGTTCGTGGCGGCCCTGGCCTTCCCTCACGCCAGCGATCCCTTCCCGCACCTGCCGAGAGCTGAAGCAGATGCATAGCAGGCTTGTCGGACGTCTCGGCGAGGCGTCCCTACCCGATTCAAGAACGAAAGGAGTCGTACATGCGCAGTAACTGGTTAGTGGAGATTATGCGCCGGGCCCATGCAGGGCCCTATATGAAGGAGGCCGATTTCGAGATCGCCCTCACCAAACGGATCCGAAAGTTGGTCAAAAGCTACGGTATCACCTACGATCCGCAGAACCTCGTCCCTGCCGACGACGACCTGGCCGACCGCGTCTTTCAGGCCGGATTGGAACTCTTCGTCGAGATGGGCGTCTACTGCCAGTCCACCGAGCGGCTGATCCAGTTCAGCCGGGAGGAGGTGCTGGAGATCCTCGACCAGGCCCCCGACGCCGTGACGCTGGGCACAGGCAAGGACGCCATCGTCATGCGCCACCGGGGCGTCGAGGACGCAGCGGTCAAACCCACCGTCCACTCGGGGCCGACGGGCACGCCCGCTTCGGAGAAGTACCACCCCCTTATCCTGCTCTCCTGCGCGCAGGAGCCCCTCGTGGACTGTCTGGGCGCGGGCTCCGTCTCCACCTATCTGGGCGAGACCATCGTGCCGGGCTCACCGCTGGAGCTTATGGGCGCGCGGCGGGACGCGACGGTCGCCCGCGAGGCGGCGCGCATGGCGGGGCGACCCGGGATGCACATCAACGACGTCGCCGTGCCCCTCACCTGCGCCGGGAAGATGGCGGCCTTCGATCCCGAGGCCGGGCTGCGCCCCACCGACGGGCTGCTCGTCTCACAGATGGTGGAGCTCAAGACCGATTTCGATCAGCTCTCGCGGGTGGCCCATCTCTACAACGTCGGCGGCGTCTGCGTCGATTTGATGACGCCGCTGCTGGGCGGCCTGGGCGGACGGGCAGAGGGCACGGCGGTCGTCTCCGTGGCCGATCACCTACTGGGCGTGCTGCTCTACGACGCCGACTATCACATGTTCTCCCTCACCCACCTCAACTACGTGAACAACACCGATCCCATGGGCATCTGGACCCAGGCGATGGTCGGGCAAGCCCTGGCACGCAATACTCACATCGTCTGCCTCAACGATATCTACGTCATGTCGGGACCGGGGACGAAAGAGCTGCTCTTCGAGTGCGCCGCCGGCGCCATCGTGGGGACCGTCTGCGGCTTCAACATGCAGGGCGCCGGGACGACGGGCGGCTTCATGACCGATCACACCACCGGCCTGGAGGCGCGCTTCATCGCCGAGGTCTCGCGGGCCAGCCTGCACCTCACCCGGCAGGACGCCGCGACCTTGATCCCCCAGATTATGCCGGGCTACATCGACACGCTGAAGGACCCGCAGCGCGGCAAACCCTTCCCCGAGGTTTACGACGTGACCACCGTCGAACCGCTGGAATCGTGGCTGGAGCTCTACTACGAGGTCAAGGACCACCTGGCCGCCCTGGGGCTAAAGGTCTAGAACGACCACCCGGGTGAACGGGCGCATGTCCACCCGTATTTCACATTGCCCTTTGCAGATTATAAGGATCTGCGAAAGAACAGCTTCCCGCATTCACGCCCCCGTCCCGGGGGCTTAGAGCGGAGAAAACGGGAAGTTTTATTTTAACGAACCCTAAGAGGAGTGACCTATGAGCATACCCGAAGATATCCGTGAACGGCTGATCGAAGCTTTGCAAGAAGGGGAAGACGACGACGCCGAAGCGCTGGCGTTGGAGGCCCTGGAGGCGGGCGCCGATCCCCTGGCGTTGATCCGGGAGGTGATGATCCCCACCCTGGAGGAGGTCGGCGTGCAGTTTCAGGAGGGCGAGATCTTTCTGCCGGAGCTGCTGCTGACAGGACGCGCCGCCGAGCGGGTGAGCAAGCACGTGGAACGGGCCATCGAGAGTCAGGGACTGGCGGGCTCGACAGTGGGCGTGATCGTGCTGGGCACCGTCAAAGGCGACATCCACGACATCGGCAAGAACATCCTCGCCACGCTCTTCCGCGCCCACAGCTTCAAGGTCGTCGATCTGGGGCGGGACGTAGCCCCGAGCGCCTTCGTGGAGGCGGCTCAGGAGCACGGAGCCGACCTTGTGGGCCTCTCGTCGCTGATGACGACGACGCGGCCCAACATCAAGAACACCATCGCCCTCTTCGATGAGCTGCAGCTGCGCGAGCGCTTCAAAATCATCGTAGGCGGCGGCTCGGTTACACGGGAGTGGGCCGAAAGCGTGGGCGCTGACGGCTACTCCGAAGATGCCGTGGCGGCGGTGGAGCTGGGCAAGCAACTGTTAGCCGGGTGATGGGTAACGGGGCAATGCCTCGAAACTCGTTGATTCGCTGATTATAGACCTAGAAGGAGGAGAGAGCATGAAATCACGAAGATTCACGGTACTGATGGTGTTGGTGATGTTGGTCACCCTGCTCACCGGCTGCGAGGGAGACGCCCCGGCAGCCACGGAAGCGGAGGGGGTGGCCGTAGTGATGATCGGCCCGTGGGACGATAACTCCTGGAACGCGGCAGCCGTCAACGCCCTCGACGCGCTGGAGAACGACGATATCCGGACCGCCTACTCGGAGAACATCGACGTGCCGGACGCGGCCCGGGTGCTCCGCGAGTACGCCGACGAGGGCTACACCCTCATCGTCGGGCACACCTTCAGCTTCCAGGACGCTGTCTTTGAGGTCGCAGATGAGTACCCCAACTTGCACTTCGCCTGGCCGGGCGGGATCAACCGCACTGCGGCCAACGTCGCCGACTACGACCAGCCCTTCTACGAGGCCGCCTACCCCATCGGCGTGATCGCCGGATACATGAGCGAGAGCGGCACGCTGGGTGCCCTCTACGGCTTCGACATTCCCGTCTGCCACGCCATGGGCGAGGCCTTCCTGGCGGGCGCGCAGTCCGTCAATCCCGACGTCAACTTGCTGGTCACCAGCGTGGGCGACTGGGTGGACGTCGCTAATGCCAAGGAAGCCGCGCTGGCCCAGGCCGACGCCGGCGTCGACTTCTGGATCCAGTGCGGAGAAGGGCCGACGCTGGGCGCCATCGAGGCGGCCAAGGAGCGCGGTGGCTACGTCACCGGCTACGCTGGCGATATGACGGAGAACGGTCCCGACGTCGTCCTCCTCAACCTCATCTGGAACCTCGAACCCCTCTTCAGCCAGATGCTGGAGGATATTGAAGCCGGAACCTTTGCCGACACCTTCTACACCCTGGGTGTGGCTGAGGACGTGTTGCAGGTGGGATACAACGAGGGGCTGAAGAGCCAGATCCCGGCGGAGGCCATCGAGGCCGCCGACCAGGCCATCGCCGACATCAAGAGCGGGGACCTCGTCGTTCCCTTCATCCCCGAATAGAGAATCCGCACAGAGACTAGGTGTCTAGTGAGCAGAGAGCAGCCGGACGTGGGCCGCCGCCCTTTTCCCCGGACCCGTCACCCATCCCCGGGATTGCGCACAGCTCTCTGCTCACTGGTATAATGGGCAACATGAAGGCGACCGAACCCACCGTCACCCTGCGCGGCATCGTCAAGCGCTTTCCCGGCGTTGTGGCCAACGCGGGGATCGATCTCGACCTCTATCCGGGGGAGATTCACGCGCTGTTGGGGGAGAACGGGGCGGGCAAGACCACGTTGATGAACGTCCTCTACGGCCTCTACCAACCTGAGGCCGGCGAGATCCGGCTCAACGGCACGCCCGTTACCTTCGATTCCCCGCGCGATGCCATTGCTCAAGGGTTGGGCATGGTCCACCAGCACTTCATGCTGGTGCGTCCCTTCACCGTGGCCGAAAACATCGTGCTGGGCCAGCCCTCGCCCCGCAAGCCCCTCCTGGAACGGCGCCAGACGCTCCACCGGGAGCTGACCGCCCTCTCCGAGCGGTATTGCCTCCAGATCGATCCTGCCGCCGAGGTATGGAGCCTCTCGGTGGGCGAGCAGCAGCGGGTAGAGATCCTCAAGGCCCTCTACCGGGGCGCCGAGGTGCTCATCCTCGATGAGCCGACGGCGGTGCTCACGCCGCTCGAGGTCGACGAGCTGCTGAACACGCTGCGCCATCTGGCCGCCGAGGGCAAGACGCTGGTCTTCATCTCCCACAAACTGGAGGAGGTGTTGGCGGTCAGCGACCGCGTCACCGTCCTGCGCGACGGACGGGGGGTGGCGACGCAGCCCACGGCAAGCGTGAGCAAGCAGGATCTGGCCCGCATGATGGTGGGCCGCGAAGTGGTGCTGCGGGTCGCCAAGCCCCCGGCAGCTCCCGGCGAGGTACGGCTCGCGCTGACGGACGTCCACGCGCAGAACGAGCGCCAGCTGCCGGCGCTGCGCGGTGTGAGCCTGGAGGTGCGGGCTGGCGAGATTCTGGGCATCGCGGGCGTGGCGGGCAACGGCCAGAGCGAGCTGGAGGAGATCATCGCCGGGCTGCGCCGTCCTGCCGCCGGCAGAGTCATCCTCTGCGGGGAGGACGTGACCCAGGCAACGCCGGCCGTGGTGGGGCGCTGCGGGCTGGCCCACATCCCCTCCGACCGCTACGTTATGGGCCTGCTGGACGACTTCTCCGTGGCGGAAAATATGGTCTTGCAACGCATCGGCACCCAGCCCTTCACCCGTCGGGGGCTGCTGGATTGGAAGGCCATCCGCGAGCAGGCGCAGGACCTCGTCCAGCGCTTCGACGTGCGCACGCCCTCGGTAGGGACGCTGGCAGGAACGCTCTCCGGCGGCAACGCGCAAAAGACGATCCTGGCACGAGAGCTGGCCCGCCGCCCCCGGGTGCTACTGGCCGCTCAGCCGACGCGCGGGCTCGACGTGAGCGCCATCGAGTACGTCCACCGCACCCTCATCGAACAGCGAGACGCCGGCGTCGCCATCCTGCTCATCTCCACGGAGCTGGAGGAGATCCTGGCGCTCAGCGACCGCATCGCCGTGATATACGAGGGTCGCATCGTGGGGGAGGTAGTGGGCGCAGAGGCCGATGTCGACCGGCTGGGGATGCTGATGGGCGGCTCCTGGGAAGGGGAGGCGTGCGCCAATGAGTGAGCAGAGGCTGGCACGCCGGGCCCGCTGGCAGTGGCTGTCTCCGTTGGTGGGCGGAATCGTCGGGTTGCTCATCGGCGCGATACTCATCCTTATCGCGGGCGAGAACCCGCTCACCACCTACCGGGTGATGCTGCGCGGCGCCTTCGGCGGCCCCCGCCAGCTCACAGAAACGGTGCTCAAAGCCGCGCCGCTGCTGCTGGTGGGATTGGGGCTGACAGCGGCTTTTCGCGCGCGCGTGTGGAACATCGGCGGCGAGGGGCAGTTCTACGGTGGCGCGCTGCTGGGGGGGATGGTGGCGCTCTTCTTCCCCGCCCTGCCCCGACCATTGCTGCTGGGAACGATGCTGCTCGCCGGAGCCGTGGGCGGAGCCCTGTGGGCCCTGCTACCCGGCCTGCTCAAGATCAAGCGGGGCATGAACGAGATCATCTCCACATTGATGCTCAACTACATCGCCATCCTGCTGATGCAATACCTGGTGCGAGGCCCCCTCCAGGAGCCAGGCGGGTATCTGCCGGTGAGCGCCCGGCTGGCCCCGGCGACCCGGCTCCCCGTGTTGCTGCCGGGCACGCGAATCCACGTGGGGGTGCTGGTGGCCCTGCTCCTCATCCCCGTGGTCTACGCACTACTGTGGCACACGCCGCTGGGCTTCCGCCTGCGGGCCGTCGGCTCCCGGGCGAGTGTGGCGCGCTACGCCGGCATGGACGTCGCCAGCCTCACGCTCTTCGCCCTGGCCTTCAGCGGTGCGTTGGCGGGATTGGCGGGCATCATCGAGGTGAGCACCCTCCACACGCGGCTCAAGGGCGACATCAGCGGCGGATACGGCTTCAGCGCCATCCTCGTGGCGCTGTTGGGGCGGATGCACCCCGCCGGGGTGACGGTTGCCGCGGTCTTCTTCGCGGCGCTCATCATCGGGGCCCAGTCGATGCACGTCCTCCTGGGGCTGCCGCCATCGCTGGCGGATGCCATTCAGGCCGTTATCGTGCTCTCCGTGCTGGCGGCAGACGCCATCGCGCGCCGGAGACTCATCCCCTGATGGACTGGCAGACGCTCTTCACCTGGGGCTTCTTCGTGGCCCTCGTTACCTCCGGAATCCGGCTGGCGGTGCCGGTGCTGCTGGCGGTGCTGGGCGAGATCATCACCGAGCGCTCGGGCGTGCTCAACCTGGGGCTGGAAGGGGTCATGCTGGTGGGCGGCGTGGTGGGCTTCATGGCCGCCTACGTGCTGGAGAACAGCGCAGCGGGCGCTCAGTTGGGTGAGGGCACCGCGTGGCTGGGGCTGGCGGCGGGGATGCTCGCCGGGGCCGCCATGGGCGGGATCATGGCCTGGATGAGCGTCACGCTGAAGGCGGATCAGGTCATCAGCGGCGTGACGCTGGTGCTCTTGGGACAGGGCATCTCCGCCTATCTTTACCGCCAGACCTTCAGTGCCATGACGGCGCGGGTCGGGGGGCTGACCGCGATCCCCATCCCCGCTCTGAGCCGGCTACCGGTAGTCGGCGAGATCCTCTTCCGCCACGATCCTACTGTCTACTTGACGGCGCTGCTGGTGGTGGGCGTCTGGTTCTTCCTCTTCCGCACCACGTGGGGAATGGACATCCGCGCGGTGGGCGAGAACCCCGCCGCTGCCGAGACCTCGGGCGTCAGCGTGGTGCGCACCCGCTACGCAGCGACACTGCTGGGGACGGCGCTGGCGGGGCTGGGCGGGGCGGTGCTCACCGTCGTCCAGCTGAAACTCTTCCGCGAGGGGATCACCGCCGGGCGGGGCTGGATCGCCGTGGCGCTGGTGATCTTCGCCCGCTGGCGCCCGGAGCTGGCACTGTTAGGCGCGCTGCTCTTCGGGCTGGCGGACTCCCTCCAGTTCCGCCTCCAGGCGTTGAGTCAGGTAGAGCGGGGCGCGGGCACCCTCCCCTACGAGTTCCTCCTGATGCTGCCCTACGTCCTAACCCTGCTGGCGCTGCTCCTCCGGGGCAAGCAGAGCGACGCTCCCGCTGCCCTGGGCCGCCCCTACGAGAAGTGACCCTCCCCCACAGATCCCCTTTTGTGGTATCCTAGGCCCGTTGAAGGAAAAGTATCCCGGGCCGATCGCCGGCCCGACGAAAGGAGTACTATGTCGAAGCAACGTACCACTGTACTGCTGTTGATCAGCCTGCTGCTGGTTCTGACCGTCATCGTCGCCTGCCGCCCCACACCCGCACCCGCACCCACCACGACGCCCCGACCCAGCCCCACCGTCTCGCCCCTGACCTCGCCCCTCGGCTCGCCGCTCGAATCGCCCCTGGAGCCGGAATCGAGGGCGCCCATCGTTCTTCCCCAAGAATAGCACATCGAAACCGGGGCCGAGCACCACAAGTGCCCGGCCCCGGTCCTTCTTCTCTTATTCCCCCAAGCGAATGCGGGGATCGAGGGCCGCGTAGAGCAGATCCGCCACCAGATTTGCGCCGGCGAAGGCCACCACGGTGAGCATCGTCACCGCCTGGATCACCGGCAGGTCCCGCCGGTCGATGGCGAAGACGAGCAAGCGCCCCAACCCCGGATAGTTGAAGACATTCTCCACCACCACGAGACCGCTGATCAACCAGCCGAAGCTGATGGCGATGACGGTGATGGTGGGGAGGAGGGCGTTGCGGAGCACGTGCCTGAAGACGACGGTCCGGTAGGGCAGGCCCTTGAGCTCCGCCGTGCGCACGTAGGATTGCTTCAGCTCCTCGATGACCCCGGCACGGGTAAGGCGCGCCACGTAAGCCAACAGCACCAGGGTCGCAGTGAGCGCCGGCAGGATTAACATCGGCAGAGCCTCGAAAAAGTTCGCCGTGGGCCGAATGGAGGAGTTAGCGGGTAGCCATCCCAATCCGAAGGCAAAGATCTGGATGAGGATCAGGCCGGTGACAAACTCCGGCAGCCCCACCACGGAAAGGGTCGAGATGCTGATGGCGTTATCGAGCAAGGTACCCTCCTTCAAACCGGCGAGAACTCCCAGCCCCACCGCCAGCGGAACGGCGAAGAGCAGCGTCAGCCCCGCCAACATCAGCGAATTGCGCAGCCGCTGGGTGACGAGGGTGAAGACGGGGGAGCGGGCGCTGAAAGAGCGGCCCCAATCGCCCCGAACGAAGTTGCGCAACCAATTGAAGTACTGCACCGGCAGCGGATCGTTCAAACCGAGCTCCTCCCGCAGCTCTTCGAGGGCCGCCTCCCCCGCTTCCCGCCCCAGCAGGATCCGGGCCACGTCGCCGGGCAGGGCCTGCGTCACCAAAAAGATGATGAGTGAGGTGATGAACACGGTCAACAAGAGGAAACCCAGCCGTCTGAGCAGATAAAGCCACACGATCTCACTCCTCCTTCTCTGGGACGCTCTGAGCGGTAAAAGTGAAGGGCCGGCGCTGTTGGGCGCGCAGCTCCTCCAGCGGGATGTGACAGAAGATCTGATCGCCCGTCTCCTCCTCTACCCGCCAGGGAGGCACCTCTTCCACGCAGATCCGGCCCAGGAAGCGGGGGCAGCGGGTGTGAAAGGGGCAGCCGGTCAGCGCTTCGGAGGGGCTGGGAATCTCTCCCTCCAGACGCAGCTGCTCCTGCTGCGCCTCGGGGTCGATGAGGGGCACCGCCGAAAGCAGCGCTTCGGTATAGGGATGGAAGGGCGGCTCAAAGATCGCCGTCGTCGGGCCTGTCTCCATCAGCTGCCCCAAGTAGATGACGGCGATGTAATCGGCGAGGTAGCCCACGACGGCTAGATCGTGGGAGATGAAGAGGATACTGAGCCCGTGCTCCACTTGGAGCTCGTGCAGGAGGTTGATGATGGAGGCCTGCACGGAAACATCGAGCGAGGTGATGGGCTCGTCGGCTACGAGGAGCTCGGGCTGGGGCGCGAAGGCCCGGGCCACCGCCACCCGCTGTTTCTCGCCCCCGCTCATCTGGCCCGGCAACCGGCTCGCATAGTCGTCGGAGAGATGCACGGCTGCGAGCAGCTCCTGCACTCCGGTCTCCACCTCCTGGCGCGAATGTCCGCGCAGCTGGCGCAGCGGGCGCCGGAGCGCTTCCCGCACGCTCATGTAGGGATTGAGCGCCTCATCAGGGTTCTGGAAGACGATCTGCAAGCGCTGCTTCACCTCCCGGTCACGCTCCCGGAGGGCGGGAGCGAGGGGGAGATCGAGGAGGTCCATCCTGCCGCCAGCGCGCTCCACCAACCCGACGATGGCCCGGGCCAGCGTCGTCTTGCCGCTCCCACTCTCTCCCACGAGCCCCAGGGTATTGCCCTTGCGGATGGTGAGACTGACGCCGTTGACCGCCTTGACGGGGTCCGGCTTCCGGTTGAGCAGCACGTCGATGAGGGAGCGCTCCTCCGCAAAGGTGACATGTACATCCTCCAGCTCTAGCACCGCTGGCCTCCCTTCCGCCGGCTCCACGCTCTCGCCGGCCTGCAGCGGCTCCCGGTGGGCGCTGAGCTCGCCCGCCTGAAGTTCCTCCCAGCGATGGCAGCGGGAGCGCCGTCCGCCCCGCGCGTCGTAGAGGGGAGGATGTTCCTTGCAGATCTCGATGGCGAGGGGGCAGCGGGGGCGGTAGATGCAGCCGGAGGGCAGTGCGTCGAGGGGCGGGATCCGGCCCTCGATGGCCCGCAGCCCCACCTCCCGCTTGGTCTCTCCCAGCTTCGGTACACTGTCCAGGAGCCCCTGCGTGTAAGGGTGAAGGGGGCGCCGGTAGAGCGCGCGGGTGGAGGCCTCCTCCACGAGCTCGCTGGCGTAGAGGACCGCCACGCGGTCGGAGATTTGGGCCACCACGCCCAGGTTGTGGCTGACGTAGAGGACGGCCGTCCGCCGCCCCTTGATCAGCTCACGCAGCAGGTCGAGCACGTTGGCCTGGGTGGTAACATCGAGGCTGGTGGTGGGCTCGTCGAGGATGAGCAGCT
>NPIE01006110.1_pt1 | contig 19080 bp, 15 predicted proteins | sample 8637661 | NCBI WGS metagenome assembly NPIE01 (sample SAMN07420842, study PRJNA396082) | bioreactor metagenome | isolation source: sample BA12 brine-fed electro-methanogenic bioreactor BA | place: Japan: Kochi | collected 2016-12-09
CTCCTTTGGGGGTGGTGGTTTACTGGTATTTTATCCTGTGAGATTCGGCACCCTAATTTTTTGATAAAAATAAATTTATCTGATTTTGGATACTCTTAATTTGATTTTGAATATTAATTTGAATAATCCCTAAAAAATACACTCTCGTCAATTCTGGGTTCATTATATAAATCTGCTGATGTTTTCTGGTATGAAATTAAAAATCATACGAAAAATATTGAATTGTATGCATTTGTGCTGATGCCTAATCATATTCATGGAATATTGGCGATTTATGGCAATAAATGCGGTAATTAATTTGGCAATGGTAATTGTGATAACAATGGCCTGGTTAAGGACAAGGCATGCCTTGTCCCTGCCAGGGATAACACCTTTACGAATTTTCAACCAGTTGTTGATAATTCCAAAACCAGGGATGATAATCAAAATGATCATTTGACCCCGGGCCAAAAACGATTTCAAAACCAGGGCAAAAACACCATGTCATCCATTCTGGGATCCTATAAATCTGCGGTATCCAAACATGCGCATCGCTAGGGATATGATTTTAAATGGCAGCCCCGGTTTTATGAACATATTATCCGCAATATGGAATCCTGGAACCGGATCCGGAATTATATAAACAACAATCCCAAAAACTGGCCGTGTGATAAATTCAATGACTAGTTTAAGGCTTGCTTAATAAATTACTATTGATTTCGTTACTATTGCAAGCAAAACGATAATTTATGAAAATGTATATTTCCAAAGAATGGATCGATAAAAAAGACCAGATCCAGGTGACAGATCCATTTAACTACAATCATATAGACACAGTTCCCAAAGCGAGCAAAGACGATATGCTGAAGGCTGTTGAATCCGCGAAGAGAGGTTTTGAAGTCATGCGCAAGCTTCCGGTTCATGAACGGGCAGCTATTTTGTATCGAACGGCAGAATATGTGCAGAAACACTTCAATGATTTTGCCAAGACCATTGCCAGGGAGTCTTCCAAAACCATCAAAGAGGCCAGGGGGGAAGTTTCACGCGCCATCAATACCATCACTTATTCTGCCGAAGAAAGCAAGCGCATCAATGGAGAGACCATTCCATTTGATTCTTTTCCCAACGGGGTGGATAAAAAAGGCTTTTACTATCGATTCCCTGTCGGGATCATTCTGGCCATCACACCTTTCAATGACCCCTTGAATCTTGTGGCTCATAAGCTGGGCCCTGCCTTCGCAGGAGGGAATGCAGTGATCCTGAAACCAGCTTCAGTAACTCCGCTTTCAGGCATCAAACTTGCAAAAGCTTTCCTGGAATCCGGCTTGCCGGAAGAAGCCATTCAGGTCATCACCGGCAATGGACGGGATATTGGCAATGTACTCGTGCCTCATCCGGACATTCGGATGATCTCTTTTACCGGTGGCGTTGAAGCCGGGAAAGAAATCACTAAAAAGGCCGGTATTAAGAAGATCGGGATGGAATTGGGATCCAATTCCCCGACCATCGTCTGGAAAGATGCCGATATCGATATGGCCGTTGCATCCTGTGTGGAGGGATCCTTCTGGGCTGCCGGACAAAATTGCATTGGTGTACAGCGCCTCTATATTCATAGCGATGTTTATAATGGCTTCCGGGAAAAATTTGTTGCAAAAACGAAAACTTACAAGATCGGGGATAAGATGGATGAATCTATTGATATGGGCCCTATGATCGCCGAGAAAGAAGCGGCGCGTGTTGAAAATGCTATTGTCGATGCAATCAACAAAGGAGCAAAATGCCTGACCGGAGGCAAGCGCGACGGAGCATTGATGGAACCTACAGTCCTGGAGAACGTGCCCGAGGATAGTATCCAGCATTGTGAAGAAGCTTTTGGCCCGGTAGTCAATCTCTACAAGATAGATGACCTTGACGATACCATTAGAAAAGCAAATGCATTGCCTTACGGCCTGCATGCCGCCATTTTTACAAATGATGTAAATTTGGCATTTAAAGCAGCTTACGAGCTCGAATGTGGTGGTGTGATGATCAATGATTCCACTGATTACCGCCTGGATTCAATGCCATTTGGCGGTGTTAAGAATTCCGGCATTGGAAGGGAAGGCATTCAATTCGCTCTGCAGGAGATGACCGAGCCCAAAGTTGTATGTTTTAATTTGCCAAAAATGTAAACAAATGAAAATTGACTTTAACGGAAAAACTGTTCTTGTAACAGGTTCCTCACGTGGAATCGGAAAGGCTGCCGCCAGCATGTTTGCTGAATCCGGAGCCCGGGTGATCGTTCATTATCATAAAAACAAAATCCTGGCAGAATCAGTTGTAAAGGGATTGTCAGGCAGTGGCCATGATATTATACAGGCCAACATGACATATCCGGAAGAACTGCAGGAAATGGTGCAACAAGTGATCAGCAAATACAAGCGGATCGATGTGCTGGTAAATAATGCAGGGATTTATGAAGAGGTTGACCTGATGACCATGAATTATCAGGAATGGCAACAGGCCTGGAATAGAACGATAGAAACCAATCTTACCGGAGTAAGCAACCTGAGTTTCCTTGTGATCAAGGAAATGGTCAAACAGGGAGGAGGCAGCGTCGTGAACGTCTCATCGCGTGGTGCTTTTCGCGGGGAACCAAGCGCTTTTGCCTATGGCGCCAGCAAAGCAGGGCTGAATGCAATGGGACAGTCCATGGCCAAAGCCCTGGCTCCACAGAATGTTTTTGTTTATACTGTTGCTCCCGGCTGGGTGGATACAGATATGGCAGCCGATGGCCTGAGTAGTCCTGACGGGGAATCCATCAAAGCACAGAGCCCGCTCAACCGGGTAGCTAAACCGGAAGAGATCGCCAAAACCATCGTTTATCTTGCCTCCGGAGGGAATGATTTTATGACCGGTTGCATTGTGGATGTGAATGGGGCTTCCTATCTCAGAACATGATGCCTTAACAAATATTTAACAGCGATTGAAGTAGTTTTTTGTAAGCCTGGCCGTTTTTCTACGACCAAGTTTCTGTAATATGAAAATCCTGAGAATTACACTTTTACTGCTGACAATAATCTTCATGGGCGCATGCCAGAAGGATGAAGCCCTGCAGTCGCCGGGCGCTGATGAAAATATCCGGATTGTATATGATCAATTTCAGGACAAGGATATTCTTGTTTTCGGAAGCAATATGCATGACTTCTTTGTGAGTTTTGAGGCACGCACGGAGAAAGGAAGTGTTGGTAAACTTCAGCCTCTCAGGAACCAGTTGCCAATAATTGCAGAAGATTCAGCAGGTAATTTATTTGATGTGTTTGGAAAAGTGATTTCCGGGCCACGAAAAGGTGAAGGACTGATACCCCTGAGGTCTTATATGGGATACTGGTTCGCTTTTGCTGCCGTTTTTCCCAATGCAGAAATTTTTGAAGGACCACAGCCGGATACGATATTACCTGAGATCGAATTGCTCGATGACTGGCTGATCCCAACCGAGCTGGTGATGGCAGGAGGAAGTTCAGGCGGTGTGCCGGCCCTTTATTATCCGGAGATGATTTCAACTACCGGAAGTGGTTTGTTTGAGCAATCCCATCTGAACCCTGCCGGACGCGTGCTGGGAGTAAAGCTGGGAAAAGAGAGCAGAGCTTATCCTTTATCCATGCTGAATTACCATGAAGTGATCAATGACAGCATTGGATCGAAAAAATTTGTAGTGACCTATTGTCCGCTCACCGGTACAGGTATTAGCTGGGATAAGGAGATCGATGGACAGGACCTGGAGTTTTACGTATCCGGGCTGGTATTCAATGGAAATGTGATCCCTGGCGATCACCAGACAAACAGTCTCTGGTCACAAATGAAAATGAAATGTGTAAACGGCGATTTGATCGGCACTGAAGCCGAACTGCTCACAAGTCTTGAAACAACACTCGGAAACTGGCTGATCATGTATCCCGGAACAAAATTTGTTTCATCAGAAAGTGGTTACGATTTCGATTATTCTATTTATCCTTATGATAATTACCGGGAAGAAGAATACCTGAGCTATCCGGTTCGATACATTGATAAAAGACTGCATCCTAAAGAAAGAGTTCATGGGGTTGTGATCAATGATAAGGTAAAGGTTTATCGGTTTAAAGATTTTTAGTTTACACTTGTACAATAAAAATTAAGCTGCATGTCATCAATGTAGAATTTATTTTTATCGGGATTCCAGATATATATCTTAATTACATCATCCGCATGCAGGATCTCTTCCAGCTTGAATTTGAATAATTTTTGTTCCAACTGTCTTGTTTGTCTGTCAGGAACCTGCTTGATCCTGAAGGATTTGTAGAATCTCTTTTCACCACTGGAAGAAGTTACAGATGCAACAAGGAAAGCCCCAGAGCTGGCATTTGTATCAATTTCCATGAGTTCGAAACTACATTCAACAAAATAAGAATCAAGGATTTCCGGTAAGTCAGAAGCAATGAGGCTCAATGTACATCCGAATTCAATCTTATTATTAAACAAACAAATGGTATCGGAGATTTGTTTCTCAGTAATGTCCAGAGCAGTTTCTTTTACCCGCCAGTGCTGCTTTTGCTGACTGAATGCATTTGTGTATGTGGCAAGTTTTTTCAGGTCTTTTTCCCGGTAAATACTCTCCGGCCCATCCCCCAGGATATTACGGTATTCTTCACCTGTTTTCAAAAAAACATAGCAGTATTTTTCTTTATCCATGTCGGCATGGTGCAAAATACTGTTCTGGTATTGCCAGGTTTGAAAAAGATTAAGGAAAATGATCAAACTGAACAATACGATGCCAATTCCACGGAGAAACCACCCTTTAAGGGAGCTTATCAAATAGGCAAGCAATATGGCAAAGAAAGGATAATAATCGATGTAGGGCCGCATACCAAAGCTGTCACCATAGTACCAGTTCCACCAGGAGGAAATGAAATAACTGATCAGGAGGAAGAAAAACAGGGCAGATAAAGCCCGGAACCGGGATTGCCGGTAAAGGGGGATCAGACCAAGTAATGAAATAAGGATCAATGGAGTATATATGAATAATCCCTTGCGGAAACTGAACCATACATTTAATATTTGGGGATTATCAAAATAAAAACCTTCATTTTTATACGACCACTGGAACAATTGTCCGCTTTGGATCAAATTGATGCATAGCTGTATGCTGATTACTGATAGAAAGGGTATCAATGCGATTGTGAGTTTTTTTGAACACATCAGGCTTTCCCTTACTTTGCGCAGTATGCCTGAAAGGTTATCTGCAAGGAAGAAAACCAGGAAGATCCCAAGAAAATTGAAGGGACGTATCAGTACACTCAAGCCCAAAGCCATTGAGGTGAATAGAAGGTCTGAAAGCCTGTTCCGCTGAAAGAACTGCAGTAGATAATACAAGAAAACAGCCATCATCGAAAATGAATAAACATGGGAGGTGGAAGGATGTAGAAAGGTATAAAAAAAGAGGTTGCTTCCAAGCAGTATCAAAATGCAGCTTAACAAAGCTCGCATCTTACGAAAGCCTATTCTGAGCAGGATCTTAGAAGTGAATACCAGGCCCAGCCAGGCATAAAAAACCGAGGCAAGCAACACCCCATATTGGAAAATTATGGAATATCCGTTTACATCCAGTCCACAGATGAGAGAAAGCAGCCAGGAAAACAGGAAAAATGGCAGGATCAGCAAGGCTGTCCCTGCAGTATACTTATTGATGAGCTTTTCGCCCTGCTTCAGGTAGTAATGTTTGTTGGTGAGTTTATTGCCGCCACTTTGCTCAATGCGTGCAATTTCTGAAAAATCCAGGCTTTGATGCATAAACACCACAGGCAGATAGGCATAATAACCCCGGCCATCTCCCCCAATGATCTCGGTGCGGAAACCATCCCGGGTATAATTACTGAGCATAGCCGTGATGATCATCAGGCCCAGGATCAGAAGCCATCCCCATCCGGATATGTTAATTTCACGCTTGTTCATCTGGCTTATAATAATATCAAAGTTCAAAAAAAATGTGAAATGAATGGATTTATTTGAATCTTTTTTGCTGATAACATAAAAACGGAAAGGTTTTTGTAGTTTTACCATCAAATCTAAAAATCTATATATTATGATGTCTAAGAATTTATTTCCCAAGCTGCTCGGCGGAGCAATCGTGATGATGGCCTTCGTTTTTGTTTCGTTTACACAGGATGACGGAAAGTGGGAGGTTCCTACCAAATACGAGAAGATGGAGAATCCTACCGAAGACAATGCCCGGAATCTGAAAATTGGAAAGGCACTTTATTCCAAGCATTGTAAGTCATGTCATGGCAATCAGGGCCTGGGTGATGGACCAAAAGCAGCCTCACTCGAGACTTTCCCCGGAGATTTTTCTTCTGAGGAGTACCAGTCGCAAAGTGACGGAGCCATCTATTATAAGACAACTTTTGGTAAGGGAGAAATGCCCGCATACGAAAACAGCATTTCCAGTGATGAAGACCGCTGGTTGATTGTTCGTTATATGAAGACATTTGCCAAATAAATAAGGATTAAACCTGTTAATTTATTTTGATCACCCTGTGCCTTTGTTTTGATTGATACTACCTTTTAAAAAACATAAGGACACAGGGTTTTTTTTTGCTCTGCCCAGATCTTATTTTTCGCTTATAAATTTTAATATATTTGTTATTTCAGCTTTCATAATTTTTAAAATATGCGTAAATATCGATAAAAATATTATATATATTCATGTATTTAGTAGCAATTTGATAATTTTGCAGTATGAATTTTTAAAATTTAAAAGTAAAGAAAAAGATGAAGAAAGATCCAGCTAGCAGAATACAGATGATTGAGCAATTTGGCGAATATGGTGATGTAAATCCTTCCGTAACGGATTCGGCAACATATACCTTTATGCAGGCGAAAACCATGCTGGAGACCTTCCAGGGTGAAACTGAAGGCTGTTTCCTTTATTCACGGCACTGGAACCCCAGCAATAAATACCTGGCTGATGCCATTGCTGCCATGGAAGGTACGGAAGCGGCCTGGGTCACAGCCTCAGGGATGGGTGCCATTTCCAATGCCATCATGGAATTGTGTGGTGCCGGTGATCACATCGTTTCCAGCATCACTACCTACGGCGGTACTTTTGCCCTCATGAGCAATTATCTCCCCAAATTTAATATTAAAACAAGTTTTGTGAGGATCACAGATCTGGAGGCAGTGGAAGCTGCCATCCGTCCTAATACAAAGATCCTTTATACGGAAAGTATGACCAACCCTCTGCTGAATATCTCGGACATCCCTAAGCTGGCGGAGATCGCAAAAAGACACAATGTAAAACTCGTTGTTGATAATACTTTCACCCCCATGATCATCGAACCTGCAAAATTGGGTGCGGATGTGGTTGTATATAGCCTTACAAAGTTTGTGAATGGTAAAAATGATTGCGTGGCAGGTGCGATCTGTTCTGACCTGGATTTTGTGGGCCAGCTGATCGATGTAAATGATGGTACTTCCATGTTGCTTGGTCCGGTGCTGGACCCCATGCGCTCTTCACAGATCCTGAAGAACCTTCATACGCTGCACATCCGTATGAAACAACACAGTAAAAATGCGATGTACCTGGCAGAAAATTTGAAATCACTGGGCTTGAAAGTCGTTTATCCCGGCCTGAAAGAACATCCCGGTCATGAATTGATGAACAACATCATGAATGAGGATTTCGGATATGGTGGCATGTTTACCATTGACCTGGAAACTAGTGAAATAGCAGCCCAGCTGATGGAGTGTATGGAAAACAAAGGCGTGGGCTATTTGGCTGTGAGCCTTGGATATTTTAAAACGCTTTTCAGTAATAGTGGCAAAAGTACGTCCTCTGAGGTTCCCGAGGAAACCCAGAAGAGCATGGGCATGTCCGACGGTCTCATTCGTTTTTCTGTCGGACTGGATAATGATATTGAAAATACATTTGAATTGATCAGGTCTTGTCTGACTGATCTGAAACTTATTTAAGGTAAAGTTTTGGTTAATAATGGGTTGATTACGTTTGCAGAATAATGATCTTAACCAGAATTCTGCTTTGTTCATGAGGGTGGCCGGAGATGGCTGCCCTTCTTTTGTTGAATGGCTGAGTGGTTAAATGGTTAACTGGTTAATTGGTTGGAAGACGGAAGGCAGAAGACCAACTGATGACTAATGACCAATGACCAATGACTAATGACTAATGACCAATGACTAATGACTAGTGACCAATGACCAAATCTTTATACTTCCCTGAATATTGTTGATGTTTCTTATCATTGGCTATCATTTCACTTCTTATTTATACTGAATTTAGACAAGCTTTTGTGATTTTAATTCCCGGTCTGGTGTATTTTTGGTTTGGATACATATTTACGAATCAATATTAGAATATATGAAACTGAAATACAGATTGCTGGATCACCCCTTTTACCAGTCATGGAATGAAGGAAAAGTAAGCATGGAGCAGCTTTCAAAATATGCCGCCTCCTATGCTGAATTTATTGGCAGGATGCCTGTTTACTGGAAAAGGATCAGTGAGGCATTTGATGTGGAAAATCCGGATCTCCTGAGAATTGCAGATGAAGAACTTGAACATATTGAACTTTGGGAAAGCTGGACTTCAAAAATTGATATGGCGAGTGAATACCCCAGAATGAATCAGATATTTGAAGCTTTCGACAGCATGAGTCCTTCTGAATTACTGGGGGCTGTTCATGCCTTTGAAATCCAGCAGCCGGAAGTTGCTGAAACGAAGAAGAAGGGACTGATCGAGCATTACGGGTTTTCAGCTCCTGATCTCAGCTACTTCGATGAACATATGCATGAGGAAGAGCATATAAAAGTGGGCAAGGCTTGTGCCGAGAAGCATGCAGATCCTGAACAATTTAAAGCCGGATTTGCCAGCGGTAGCCGGATGATTTATGAAGGGCTCGACCTTTTTGTAAATTAAAGAAAATAAGAGTCTTCAGGTATCTTGCAGCAAAAATTCCTGATCTTCCAAAACTGAGCTTGTTTTGATCAATTTTACAGATCCTGCTCATACTCCTCAGGAGTGAGGCAGGTACACACCAGGTTCCTGTCACCGAAAGCATCATCAATGCGGGTTACCGGTGTGAAATACTTATCGACATAGATCAGCTCAACGGGAAAAGCAGCTCTCTGCCTGCTATATGGGAGATCCCATTCATTGGCGGTAAGCATTTCTGCTGTGTGCGGAGCCTTTTTAATGAGGTTGATTTCCTTATCGGCTTTGCCTTCTTCAATTTCCCTGATCTCTTCACGGATGTGCTGCATGGCTTCAACAAAGCGTTTCAGCTCAACCAGGGGTTCGCTTTCTGTTGGTTCCACCATCAGTGTGCCGTGCACCGGGAAAGCTACTGTGGGAGCATGGAAGCCATAATCCATCAGCCTTTTGGCAATATCTACCGGTGTAAGGTCTGCAGATTTGTGGAATTCGTTGCAGTCGATGATGAATTCATGAGCTACCCTGTTGTTCTTCCCGGTATAGAGGATCTTATAATCTTTTTCCAGCGCTGATTTCAGGTAATTTGCATTGAGGATGGCATATCGGGTTGCATCTGCCAGTCCTTTCGCACCAAGTAAATTAATATAGGCATAAGAGATTGTCAGAATCAATGCACTACCGAAAGGAGCTGAAGCAATGGCATGAATGCCCTTTTTTCCTCCTGTTTTTATCATGTTATGTCCCGGAAGGAATGGAGCCAGATGTTTGGCTACCCCGATCGGTCCAACGCCAGGTCCACCACCACCATGCGGTATGGCAAATGTTTTGTGCAGGTTCAGGTGGCAGACATCAGCATGGATCATGGCCGGGTTTGTCAGGCCCACCTGTGCGTTCATATTTGCTCCGTCCAAGTATACCTGACCACCATTTTTATGAACGATTTCAATGATATCCAGGATATCTTGCTCAAAAACCCCGTGGGTTGAAGGATAAGTGATCATTGTAGCCGCAAGATTCTCTTTATATTCTTCGGCTTTTGCTTTCATGTCAGCGACATCAATATTGCCGTGATCATCGCATTTTACAACGACTACCTTCATGCCTGCCATCACGGAGCTTGCAGGGTTTGTTCCATGTGCAGAGGACGGGATGAGGCAAATATTCCGGTGTTCCTGTCCGATGTTTTTTTGATATTCGCGAATCACCATCAAACCCGTATATTCACCACTGGCACCTGAATTGGGCTGGAATGATATGGCGGAAAACCCGGTGATCTCACAAAGATCTTTTTCCAGGTTCTCGATGAGATTATAATATCCTGAGGCCTGGTCTGCAGGCACAAAAGGATGAATGTTCCCGAATTCGGGCCATGAAAGGGCAAACATTTCAGCCGCCGCATTCAGCTTCATGGTGCAGGAACCCAGGGGGATCATGGTCCTGTTAAGGGCCAGGTCCCTGTTTTCCAGTTTTTTCAGGTAGCGCATCATTTCTGTTTCGGAATGATAGGCGTTGAAACATTCCTGCTGTAGAAAAGATGATTTTCGCATCAGCTTTCCAGGAATAGTCTGGATATCCGAGCATGTTTCCCGGCTGCATTCAAATTCTTCAAATTTCTTGTTGGCCGAAAGTGCCAGTATCCGAATGATCGTATTCAGATCATCAACAGAAGTGGTCTCGTCCAGGCTGATACCAATGCTTTTGTTGTCTATGTAGCGGAAGTTCGTGTAATTATACAGGGCATTTTTTCGAATATGTTCAATGCTTACATCTTCGGGGGGCAATATCTCGATCGTATCAAAATAGTATTTATTCACTTGCCTGTATCCGTATTTGCTGATCTCTCGAGCAAGCACGCCCGTCATGAGGTTGATGTTTTCTGCAATTTCTTTCAATCCTTGCGGCCCATGGTACTGGGCATACATCCCGGCCATGTTTGCCAGAAGGGCCTGTGCGGTACAAATATTTGAAGTGGCACGTTCCCGCTTGATGTGTTGTTCCCTGGTCTGCAATGCCATCCTGAGAGCAGGTTTTCCATTGGCATCTTTTGAAACTCCTATGATCCTTCCGGGTATGTTCCTTTTAAATTCTTCGGTGGTGGCAAAATATCCTGCATGTGGACCGCCAAATCCTATAGGAATTCCGAAACGTTGCGTGGAACCTACGGCTACATCGGCGCCCCATTCTCCGGGAGGTGTTAGCATTGCAAGGCTCATGATGTCGGCGATAGCCACCACTTTGGTTTCGTTTTGATGGGCTTTTTCCACAAAGGCAGTGTAATCGAAAATGCGTCCTTTTTCATTAGGGTACTGTACGATGGCGCCAAAGGTCAGCGCATCAAGCTTTGCCCTGTCATGTTCTCCAAAAACCAGTTCAATGCCCAGCGATCCGGCGCGTGTTTTCAGAATGTCGATGGTATGTTTAAACAGCTTTTCTGAAACAAAGAATTTGTTGGCGCCTTTTTTCTTCATGGCCCTGGGCATGCTGTTGTATAGCATGATCATGGCTTCGGCTGCAGCAGTTCCTTCATCAAGCAGGGAGGCATTGGCCAGCGGCAGGCCAGTCAGTTCAACGATCATGGTCTGGAAATTCAGCAGGGCTTCCAGCCTTCCCTGGGATATCTCGGCCTGGTAAGGAGTGTAAGAAGTATACCAGCCCGGGTTTTCGAGTACATTGCGCTGGATGACCCCGGGCATGACAGTATTGTAATAACCAAGACCTATGTATGATTTATATAATTTGTTCTGTGAAGCCAGCTGTTTAATATGCACCAGATATTCCTGCTCACTCATGCCTTCACCGGTATCCAGTTCTTTATCCAGGCGTATGGCCTTTGGCAGTGTCTGATCCATTAACTGATCGAGGGAGTCGGCTCCGATCACTTCCAGCATTTCTTTTAATTCACTTTCTCTGGGGCCATTGTGGCGCTTAATAAAATTATTCTTGATCATAGGTTGTTAATTTTCAAATCCTTTTTATCCGTTTATGCAGGCTATAAAATAGCACTTATCTTAACAGCCGAAAGAAGCATTTTGTTCTGTTTACCTTTGACTTGCAAAGGTAAGAATCTTTGCTATTGAAAAAGTATGTGTCGACAGGTTTTGTTAAAAAATTAACAGTAGGTTGTTTCTGAGTTCAGAACGAATATGTCATCTGATCTAAACACTATGAGGTAAGTTATCTTCCGCTCTATTGCTCACTTTGTTTCTTCCTGATACCCCATTGCTATTCGGTGAGGTACTTCATTTATCCAGGTAAATCCGGTTCAATAAATAATAGTAGGGCGTCAGAAAATGATTGATAAACAGATAAAGGTTTTTTTGTCTGAAGGCTTTTGCGTTTTTGTCAAAATAATTCAGGTAATAATCTTCGCCCGCCCTCAGAATAACAGGTGTTCCACAGGCCACATAATCAAAGCTTTTTGCGTATGAGGGTTCTTCAAAATCCTGAAGCTTTTTATTGACAACTTTATAAACTTTCAAGCCCAGGTTTTTTCTGAACTTCTCTTCGGCTTTGTTCAGAGACCTGGTCATGCTTCTGAACTTTGATCTTATAAAGATCTTTGGCAGGAAGCCCATTTTGGCAGTTATCTGATCAACATCTGCGAATGGGTTCACAGTAACAAGATCTTCCATCGTTTGAATACCAAGCGGAACCTGGGGAACCCAGTCGGCGGTATTGACTACCCTGTGTTCCCAGCCACCTCTGTTAATGAAAGCGAAATCGTAAGCATAATAGGTGTTGCCAGGTTTCGGGGCCGCACTATTGTATGTTTTGTAGTTGATGTCCTTCGGAATTTCATTCGTATTTAAATAATGGAGGTAGGAGCGGAGCAAATAAGCTATGGCAGCTCCCTGGCTGTGTCCCATAATTATATAATCCCTGTATCCTTTTAAATAATATGCATTGATCTTTTCAACAATATCCGGAGCAAGCACTGACAAGCCAATCATCCAGCCCGCATGTACATATGCATTGCTGTCTTCGGCAAGTTGGTAATGAAAAGCATCCTGCTCGCCAAATTCCAATGCTCCGGCAGCTGGGATCATGCCTGCATAAAAATTCTCCAGCCAGGAGTCCATCTGCGCAGTGGTGGCACGTATGCTGATCACAGCAATCATCTGTTTTTCGTTGACCCAGAGGTCCCAGCGGTTATCCAGCCCGGAAACCTCCGATCGATATACCATAGAATAATCTTTTGGATAGGGCAGCTCAATCGGGCGTGTGCTGCTATCTGCCTGGCGGGCATATAGCTCCAGCATTGTTTTATACTCCAGGGGATCAAAGCCTGGCTTTAAAATTCCCTGAGCACTACAGGTCAAACTCAATAACAACAGAAATAAAAAATATACAAGCTTTTTCATATCGATCGAATGGATAAGTAACAGATCTGAAAGATATGAAAATAAATGAATGGTTGGGATTCACCTGGAAATTGAATTTATTCTTCCAGCCACTCCCTGATCTTAGCAATCACCATTTTATGCTGTTCTTCCGATAAATTGCTGATCCGGGTAGCGTGGGTGCCACTTGCTTTCACAATCTTAATCATGTTTTCCTTGCCGGAGAACTCGATTCCGGAAGCAGTCCATGGATCATACTCTCCATAGATAAAAATCATCCTTGGGTCATTCTCTTCAAAATATTCCTGTACTGATTCCATTACATTTGGATCGTATTCATAGTGCAGGCTGTCGGGAAGGAATGCCCTGTAAAGATAGCCTTTGGCTGTGGGTATGCTCAGATATTCTTCAAAATCTCGGATATCATATCCGTAATATCCTATTTCCCTCGCTGCCTGCACAAAGAAAGGAAGGAGTTCTTCGTTTTCAGCAAAGTAGTCGGCTGATGCTACTGCCATGAGGTGATTGAATATTTCCTTATTGCTTGCTTCCGGTCCCGGGATCCGCTCTGTGTCTGCCAGCCATTGCCAAAAAGCAAAGGAATACTCCAGTACACAAAGGTCAAAAGCCTCTTCCACAGGTATCCTGAAATCCAGCTCATTTTCCTGGATAAATTGAGTGAAAAAGGGCATTAGGCTTTCCTTTCGCTGCAATACCTCCAGCTGGAATTCCTTGATGGCTTTGCGGTCTGAGCGCTTTCCATTCTTAGCGATAAAGGGCTCATGCCTCCCGTCTTCCACACCAAAATTTAGCGGGCAAACATAAGGGACGGAAAAATCTACATCATCCGGGTAAAGGCTTTTATGGAACATCACTGTTTGTCCTCCCTTACTGATCCCTGTGCTGATCCATTGCTCATTATATAATTTTTTAAAGCTTTCAATTACCTCATGCTGATCGGCAGCTGCATTGGCAACCGTCAGGTAATCCCAGTTCATATTTTCCGGCACCGACTCCCTGAAATAGCGGTGCTCGATGATCAGCTGGTTCCCGTCCACAATTCCGGTGACTTCGGTCTGGTACATGGGGATTTCGCCATAAGCGGCACCATAGCCTTCTGTAACAACGACCATGGGACGCCCGAAATCTTTGTGGTTCAGGTACAAGGTTTGCAGGAAATATCCGCTTTCGGGATTTTCGTGGTCCAGTTCCTGCAGGAAGTGGACCTTGTACTTTCCTTCCCATTTGCCCACAACCGGGATTTTCTCTGCCTCTACAACTCCTGGCAGGGCTTTGATCCTTGTCATGAAAACAGAATCTTCCCGTTTAACCTCAACAGCCTCCTGTGCAATGAGTGTATTGACTGCAGCCCCTGTAAGCAGAACGGAAACAAATACAATTTTAATCAATATGCTTTTCATACCAATCCTGAATTTTTGATTTGTGCGAAAATAGTGTTTTTCATGCTCAATTAACCTTATTTTTGAGCAAACGGAAGCTTTCATTTGACCAATGAAAATTTGAACCTCATGAAAATATTGATCAAAGCATTAAAGATAATTGGCCTGGCTCTGCTGATGTTCTTCCTGCTGCTTATCGGATGGTGGTTTATTCCGGAAAGGACTCCCGGTTTCGAAAATGAAGTCCCGCTTGTTTTTATCGCCGGAAGGCATGATTATACCACACCATGGGTATTGATCGAGCAATATTACCAGGAAATAAGTGCACCCACTAAGGAATTGATCTTTTTCGAAAACTCTGCGCATTTTCCTTTTTTTGAAGAGCCCCGGAAGTTTAGCCGGGTAATCACCGAAAGTTTGCAGGGAATTGATTAATTTCGGCTTTCTAATTCAATCAGAATATGCCTGGAAAAATTGCCAGAGTTCTGCTTTTCTTTTTGTTGCTGGGATTTTTTTCCTGCGAGGATCAGCCCGTGTGTACAGAAATGGCTGCAGCATTTCTGCAGGCTGGCTTTTACAAGGCAGTTGAAGGGGAGGAGCAGGACTCGGTACTGAATAATTTGACTGTGAAGGGACTTGGCGCCACGGAAGACCTTATTGTGAAAGAAAATGGTGTAAAACAGTTGAAGCTCCCGCTTGATTTTGAAAACAATGCTTCGGCATTTATCATTACCAACGACTCGGTAACGGATACCCTCTACCTGAGCTACGACACCACCCTGAGCTTTGTTTCTTATGAATGCGGTTTTGCCCCGAATTATGATATAAATGAAGTAGGTTTTACCACCCATGGCTTTGACTCAATTATCATTGTTAAATCTTTTGTTGAGACTGTTGATGAGGAGAATCTTAAAATATACCTGTAGCATATTATTCATGCTGCCACTGTTTGCGACTGCCCAGGACAGTACCGCGAGATTCCGCTCGCTGACACTGACGGCTGACTTGGGTGCAGCCATTGTGCAGTTTATGGATGAATATCGCAGCATGTATGCATTTGCTGCAGATCTACAGATTCGTAAAAACTCCTATGCCGGTCTGGTTGCCGGCTGGCAAAAACTTGATAAGGCCGGTGAGGTTTTTGATTATACTTCCAGCGGGGTTTTTCTTAAGGCAGATGTAAAATATGATTTCCTGAATAAAAAAGATTCGGATAAAACCAGCATCGCTTATGTTAGCGGACGGGTAGGTTTTTCGGCTTTTAACCAGGAGGCAACGAACATTATCCTGAGAAATACTTACTGGGGCGAAAAGCATTTCGAACTGCAGAAACAAAACCTGAATGCCCTCTGGATTGAACTTGGAGGTGGTATACGTGCCGACATGTTCCGTCACTTTATGCTTGGCTGGAACCTGCACATCCGTGTAATGGCAAAAAAACCGGATTACTATCTGATACCACCCGATTACATCCCGGGATTCGGAAAGGGTGATGAAACCGTGGTTTTTGGCTTTGAATATACCCTCTCGTTTCGCATACCTTTTGCCAGATAATCAAATTTTGTTATCTTTCAGTAAAATCTGATAATTTATATACGAATGGATGAAGTGAGAACATTTCTGGAATCTGGGGACTGGTATGTTAGTCTGATCCTTCTGGCTTCTTCGGTCGTGCTTGCGTTTCTGTTGCGTTTAATTAGCATGTTTGTATTGCGGAAGCTATCGAAGCTATCCCACAATGAAAATCTCCTGGAGATCGCGTTGCGTTTCAGAGCTTCAGGTACTATGTTTATATTCCTCCTGATCCTTTTCCTGCTTTCTCCTTTACTGGTGTTTCCTGAAGAGATCTATCCTGTATTGAAGCACATATGGGTTGTATTGCTTATTCTGGATATTGCATGGCTGCTTATTAGATTGATCAGGACCAGTAGAATGCTTTTACTCGGGAAATTCGACATCAAGGCCAAAAATAATTTAAAGGCCAGGAAGGTGTACACGCAATTCCGTATCCTGGAGCAGATCCTGGTGGTCATTGTGGTGTTGATCGCAGTAGCTGTGGCCCTTATGACTTTCGACCGGGTAAAAGAGATCGGGGTAAGTATACTGGCCTCAGCAGGGCTGGCCGGTGTGGTGCTGGGTTTTGCCGCCCAGAAAAGCCTGGCCAATGTGGTTGCCGGGATACAGATCGCCATTTCACAACCCCTGCGTCTGGATGATGTAGTGGTAGTGGAAGGTGAATGGGGCAGGGTGGAGGAGATTACACTGACCTATGTTGTCGTTAATATTTGGGATCAACGCCGTTTGGTGCTGCCCATTACATATTTTGTGGAGAATCATTTCCAGAACTGGACCCGTTCTTCATCCGAGATCCTGGGAACGGTTCTCTTGCATGTTGACTATCGATTTCCTGTAGGAGAACTTCGTAAGGAACTTGACCGCATACTGGACAAAACGAAGCTTTTCGACGGCAGGGTGAAAAACATCCAGGTGACCGGTGCCAACGACAAGACCATGGAGGTGCGGGCCCTGGTCAGTGCGGATGATTCCTCAAAAGCCTGGGATCTGCGGGTGCATGTACGGGAGAAACTGATTGAATTCATGCAAAAAGAATATCCGCAATACCTGCCTCAATCCCGCATCAGCATGAATGAAAACTGGGATAATAAAAAAGCATCTCCTGCCGAAACAGAAGATGCTTAATACCATCAGAATTCTTAATTCTTAATTATTAATTATTAATTCTTAATTATTAATTATTTATATAATCCCCTGATCCAGCATAGCATTCGCTACTTTCAGGAAACCAGCCACGTTGGCGCCTTTAACATAATTGATGTATCCTTCTTCATCCGTACCATGCTTCACACAAGTATCATGGATATTGATCATGATCTGATGCAGGCGGTTGTCGACTTCTTCCCTGGGCCAGTTCAGCTTCATGGAATTCTGCGACATTTCCAATCCTGATGTAGCAACACCACCGGCATTTACAGCCTTTCCGGGACCGAAAAGGATTTTGCTTTCCTGGAAGATCTCAACGGCCTCAGGAGTACAGGGCATATTGGCACCTTCAGCAACGCACATTGTGCCATTTTTGACCAATGCAGCAGCATCTTCTTTATTCAATTCATTCTGTGTGGCACAGGGCAGTGCAACATCACATTTTACTTCCCATGGGCGTTTTCCCTGGAAGAATTTGGCTTCCGGAAATTCATAGGAATAGGGTTTTACGATGTCTTCGTTGGATGCCCTCAATTCCAGCATAAAATCGATCTTGTCGCCGGAGATCCCTTCGGGATCATAAATGTAGCCGTCGGGGCCAGAGATGGTGATCACTTTAGCTCCCAGTTCGGTGGCTTTCTGGGCAGCTCCCCAGGCAACATTTCCAAAGCCAGAAATGGCTACCAGCTTGCCTTCCAGCGATTCGCCTTTGGTTTTTAGCATTTCTTTGGCAAAATAAACCGTTCCATATCCTGTAGCTTCAGGACGAATGAGGCTGCCGCCCCAATTGATTCCCTTACCGGTAAGAACACCTGTGTGCTCGCGGGCAAGTTTTTTATAGGTTCCGTAAAGATATCCGATCTCCTTACCACCAACACCAATATCACCTGCAGGTACGTCGGTATCCGGTCCAATGGCATGCCATAATTCAAGCATGAATGACTGGCAGAAACGCATAATTTCAGTATCGGATTTTCCTTTTGCATCAAAATCAGAGCCGCCTTTTCCGCCGCCCATAGGCAGAGTGGTAAGACTGTTTTTAAATATCTGCTCGAAACCGAGGAATTTCAGGATGCTCAGGTTCACACTGGGGTGAAACCTCAATCCGCCTTTATAAGGTCCGATTGCATTGTTGAATTGTACCCGGTACCCAATGTTTACATGTACCTTGCCATTGTCGTCAATCCAAGGTACTTTGAAGGTAAAAATCCGGTCGGGTTCGATGATCCTTTCCACGATACCGGCAGCTTCGAACTGCGGGTTTTCGTTCACCACGTCTTCGATTGATTCCAGCACCTCATGAACAGCCTGTAAATATTCTGTTTCCCCAGGATGTTTCTTCTCAAGGCCGATCATAATTTTTTCAATGTCCATCACTACAAAATTTAAAGGTTTAAAAATGAAATATTTTTGTTAATAAATAACACTGTTAATGATTTAACAGTGCAAAATTACATCTATTTAGGTGATTAGCAAATTTAAAACGGAATATTTTATAAACTATTTTGGAAAATGAGAACAATGATTTTTCAAAGAAAACCTGGGTAAAAAAGCCCTTTTTTTCATCAACTCTGGAAAACTGGCTTACAATGAATAAACGCTAATATTTCTGCTATCACCGGACCATTGCCGCCTGCTCACTGCTCACTGCCACTGCTTACTGCTTACTATCATATAACAA
>NPIE01001196.1_pt1 | contig 19049 bp, 21 predicted proteins | sample 8637661 | NCBI WGS metagenome assembly NPIE01 (sample SAMN07420842, study PRJNA396082) | bioreactor metagenome | isolation source: sample BA12 brine-fed electro-methanogenic bioreactor BA | place: Japan: Kochi | collected 2016-12-09
CTGTGAAAAATTATCACCGATCAAAAAGAAAGCCGATATAGAACTGACCGGCTTTATCTATTATGGCGTCCCGAAGAAAGTTAATGTGATAGAACAACTTCGGGATGAACAAGTCAGTTGCGACGGGACTTCCCGATATTCATCGGGACGACCTTCTGCGAAAAAATATCACCGATCAAAAAGAAAGCCGATCTAAAACTGACCGGCTTTATCTATTATGGCGGGAGCGACGGGACTCGAACTCGCGACCTTCTGCGTGACAGGCAGACGTTCTAACCAACTGAACTACGCCCCCGAAAAAACACACTTCACATTAAACACGTGAGCACTTTTATGAAGGAGGGTTTTATGTGTCAAAGCTTTTTTTATACAAAATTAAAATCTTCTTAAACCACTCATTTTTTAGCTTTACAATTTTGTGTCCGAGTTCGATATGACTCAAAATAATTTAGGGAGAAGATAATTGATGGATAAGATTTTACGTGGTATCACAAAGAACAAATACATCCGATTTTTTGCTGTGAATTCCACAACAACTGTGCAGAAAGCCGTTGAATTGCACAACCTTTCGATCACTAATGCCGTGCTGCTGGGCAGGTTGCTTTCGGCAGCACTGATGATGGCTATCGATCTGAAATCGAATCAGGATTCGCTCACCATCAAGATCGACGGAGATGGACCGGTGGGGAAGGCTCTGGCTACCGCCAATGGACAAGGCGAAGTGAAAGGTTATGTAAAGAATCCGCAACTGGAATTACCGATAAGTCTGCAAACTCAATCCATCGATGTAGCAGGTGCGATTGGTCGGGGAACTCTCACGATCATCAAGGATCTGGGGCTGAAAAATCCCTATCTGGGACAGGTGGAGCTGCAAACCGGCACCATCGCCAAAGATTTAACCTATTATTTTGTTGCTTCGGAACAGATTCCTTCCTCAGTGGGACTGGGAGTGCTCATCGAGCCGGACGGCAGCGTACGACAGGCCGGTGGATTCATCGTGCAATTGATGCCCGAAACACCGGAAGAAGTGATTTCCAAACTGGAACAAAACCTGGCTAAATTTCCTAACCTGACCGATGTTATGGACATGGGCTTGCCCATCGAAAAGATCATTACCGATTTTATTTTGAAAGGTTTTCAGCCACAATTCCTGAAAGAAGTGGAAGCCAACTATGTATGCGGCTGTTCCTACCAGAAATTTGAAGCAGGACTGAAGCTGCTTTCCAGACAGGAACTGCAGGAAGCGATCGAAAAAGATGAAACCATGACTGTACATTGCCATTTTTGTAACAAAGATTATCATTATAAAAAAGAAAAAATCCAGAAGATCCTGGCAGAGTTTTAAATGACTGATTTCCACCAAAAAAAAAGCCTCGGACAGCACTTTTTGAAAGATAAAAATATCATTCGAAAAATCGTGGATATTGCAGAAATCCAGCCGAACGAACCGGTCTGGGAAATCGGGCCGGGAATGGGTATTTTGACCGAAGAACTGCTGAATCGAAAAGCTAAACTGACCTGTTTCGAGATCGATTCTGCTCTCTACGAAATTCTGGAAGAACGTTTTGGGAAGCGGATAAACCTGATCAAACTGGATGTGTTAAGAGCGGATTGGGCGAAGCTGCTGCCGGATGAGAAAGTGAAGATCGTATCAAACCTGCCCTATCAGATCACTTCACCATTTTTATTCGAAGTATCAAGATTTGCTGCTGATTTTTCACGCGTTGTGGTGATGATCCAGAAGGAAGTAGCCCAGCGCATCAATGCCAAAGTCGGAACCAAAGATTACGGAATACTAACCTTGAAAATGCAGTATTATTTCGATGTAAAATATGAATTTACTGTTCCACCGCATCTCTTCCATCCGCCGCCGAAAGTAGAATCAGCGGTGATCCATCTGACACCCCGAGCCGATAAACCACTTATCGAAAATGAAAAATATTTCTGGCGGATCGTGGAAACTGCTTTTCGCAATCGCCGCAAAATGCTGCGCCGCAATCTGCGGGAATTGATCTCAGTCGAACAGATCGAAAAGATTCAAGCTTTAGGAATTATAGATTTGAAACGAAGAGGGGAGACCTTGACGGAAGAGGAGTTTTTGATTCTTTATAAGTTAATTAGAACGGAATATTGATTGCCAATTCCTGCAAAAAACTTTGTTGAAATGATTTGAAAAAACACCATACAATCATCGTCTTTTTGAAGTTACTATCAGCTCTACCAACGAAGAATCTGGTGAGAGTTCTTTCTGCTTTACTTCTCGAAATGTAATTGAGATTCTTCCTGAGAATATCTTTAGAGAGTTCCTCAGAATGACAAAATCTGCTATTATCTATTTTTTTTCAACCATTCAGGGTTGAGCTATGATCTCTCCAAACCTTTTTAAAATCGCATAACTCTGGGAAGTTTCTTTTACTTCCGCTAAAAGCTTTTCAACATCGATCCTGCCGGGATATTTTTCCGCTTTGCTCACGATCAGTTTCCGAATGATGCCGGCATCAAATTCCGGGTGAAACTGCAAACCCCAGATGTTCTTTCCGATTCGAAAAGCCTGATTTGGTTCCTGTTCCGAATAAGCTAAAACGACAGTGTTTTCCGGTAGTTTCAAAACAGATTCCACGTGGGAGACCTGAGCTTTGAAAGAAGGATAAGAGGAGTTTAAAAGCCTATCAAATTCAGCATATCTGCTGCAGAAGATCTTTTTTGTTCCCACCTCAATTCCGCGGGGATTTGCAGCCACTTTACCGCCGAAGGCAACTGCCAGAAGCTGGTGTCCGAAGCAGATACCCAGCATGGGAATGTGCCTATCGGCAGCACGTCGTAACCACCGGCAGGTCGGTTCCAGCCAGTCATAACCGGCAGTGATCATCTTGGCAGCGCCGGAGATGATAATGCCAGCCAGGGAAAGATCGGTGGGAAGAACAGCACCGCCAGGGACATCATAAACTGTGAAATTATCAGATGGCAGTTGCAATCCGGCAATCAATAATTTATCATAATCCTGAGAAACGGATTTTCTGAGAGCACCCATTTTCAGGATGGCGATTTTTCCTGGCAGCAAGCTCATTTCCTCGATTTCTTAGCTTTGAAGATCTCTTTTCGTATCATGTCATAGCAGTCAAATCCCAGTTTGGTGGAAAAGAAGACCGAGAGCAGCACACTGAAAAACTGGGCGATGAAAATGGCGATCATGATGGCGATCTGATATTTGATGGCAACCAGCGGTACGGAGCCGCCCAGGATTTGACCTGTCATCATGCCGGGAAGAGAAACCAGCCCGATAGTGGCAATGGAAGCCAGGGTGGGATTTACGGCAGCTCGAATACTACGGGTTACATACGGTTTGAGTGCCTGGTAGCGGTTTGCCCCCAGAGCCAGCGTGTAGAGATAATCTTTTTCGCTGTTTCGAATGCCTTCCCAGAAACTGTTCATGGCGATGATATTACCTTTCAGGCAGTTTCCCAGCAACATTCCTCCCACCGGTACCAGATATTTGGCATTGAAGATATTTTCGATATTCGCCACAAATCTATTGAAAAACAGGATCATCACGACTTGCGGAATGAGGATGGCGATGAAGGTGGGCAGGATGAATCTGATGATCTTGAAATTGGCGGAATGCAGCACGGAAACAGAAGCGACAGCGATCATGATCAGCAGGTAAGCAAAATTCAGCCAGGAATTATTGAACTTGAAAAGGTATTGCAGATAAAATCCCACAAAAGCCAGTTGCAACGACATACGGGCGATGGAAATGATGGTTTCCCGATTGATCCTGAGATTCAGTTTCCTGCCGATCCAGAAGATCGGGATCAGAAAGATCAAAAGCGAAGCGATGGCCAGAATGCTGATATCCTGAGCTCCCATCTCACCACCTCTCCACTCTGATCCGGTCATGATCGAGCCAGTGCTTTTCATGCGAAATTATCAGAGCCGTGCTGTTCGACTGCAGTACATTCTCCACCACCAGTTTTTTCAAGTCTTCATCCAGAGCAGTGGTCGGCTCATCCAGCAGCCAGATAGGGCGCTGCAGCAGACAGCAGATGATCAGTCCCAGCCGCTGTCTTTCACCGCCGGAAAGTTCGGGAATGATTTTATCCAGATAATCTACATTCAATTTGAAGCGATTTAAAAGCTTGCTGATCTGATCATCATGGCGGGAAAGTTCTTTATTTGCTTCATAGGAATAAATATCGTCCAGCAGTTCGCTGAAAGTAGTTTTCTGCAGATCGACATCCTGGCTGATATAAGAAATGGAACGGCGAATTTCTTTTATAGTTTTGGGCTCCAGTAGCTGCCCATTAACGATGATCTCGCCTGCATCGGGTTGCTGAAATCCCAGCAGCAGGCGGAAAAGCGTGGTCTTGCCGCTGCCGGAAACAGAAGAAAAAACTACTTTCTCACCCTGCTCGATCTTCAGATTGTAATTCTTGAACAGTTGGCGATTTTTTACTGAAAGTGATAAATCGCGAAATTCGATCATCTATCAGATGCCCTGAACATTCACTCTGTTGCCCACTTCCCAGGGTTTATGCAGAAAATATTTAAGGACACGTTTCTGCTTTCCACCAAGATTATCAGGAATTCTGTCTTCATAGGTTTGCAGAACCAGATATTTTTCAAATTTCCTGTTCAGTTCTTTGGCTACGTTATCGATGATTCGGATGCCTTTTTCCACCACTTCCCGATCGGTGAATTCCATCAGATTGGCATTGCAGATGAATTCCGTGATGCGCAGATTGGCAGATGCTTCCAGCATGTTCAGCATGATTTTGATCTCTGCTTCGTTGGATGTGAACGGTCTTTTGGTGTTGATGACCAAATGCATTTCATAGCTGCGTTTTTTGATGTTTTCCACGTAACGGGCTAAAGTCCGGCTGCCGGCGGGATCGCCGCCCACATCCAGGATCACCAGGCTTTCCTCGTTCTGCACAGCGCCCATAATGCGCGGTGAGAGCATCGGCAGATCGGCATGCTTGAATTCGCCTTCCGGTGCAATAACCGTAATCCCTTCCTGTTCAAAATTTTCCCTTACATCGCGGCTGCGAAAATAGGGGTTTACCACGTCCAGATCGACCAGCGTTACCTTCTTGCCGGCCAATTGATATTCCTTTGCCAGATTTATCGAATATTCACTTTTTCCGCTGCCGTAAGCTCCGATCACAACGATCAATGTATTCTTCATTCTTCCCTCTTTTATCAATAATGAAAACAATTTAACATTTCAATATCAAATTCCAAACATAAAAAGTCATTTGGTTTGTCAAAGCACTTTTTATGCAGCAGGAAATTTGTTTTGACATTAAGCGCTGAATTCAAGAAACTACCACCAAAAATTGGGAGAGTGAAATTTGAAAAAACTGGTGATAGTATTTTTATTGAGTTTGGTTTTTGCAGGATTATGCTGCGAAGAACTGTTGGAATTGAATTTCTTCATCGAGCCTGAATTTGATCCGATTGAAGCAAATTTTGTAAACTTCCTGTTGAGAAACATAAAGAATGATTCGATTCCTCAATTCAATATTTTTGCTGGCGATATTATTAAAAACAGCGTTCCGGACAGCATCGTAAGCCAGTTCCTGAATTTTGTGCAGCCCGATCTGGCAGCACCGATCGATTTTCTGTTCAACGATTATAATATCGATTTCAGTTTACTAATGAGCAATGTAAAATGTGATTCTGTGGCGATTTTGGATAGATTTATCATTGAAGCAGATTCCATGAAGATAGGGATTTTTTCCATTTACACACCGGATTGGACGGTGAAGAACAATCTGCCGGAATTTGTTGAATTTGATTTTGAAGTATTTAATCTGAGCAAACAGATTGCATCAGAACTCGCTGCTGAGGCAGATTTTGTGATAATGCTTTCCAATTTATCCAAGTATATCGATGCAGATTTGATCCGCTCTTTGCCGATCGATGCAGCTGTTAGTTTCGATTACCAGAAAACTCAGAATCAGAAAATGAACAACGGTAAAACATCTTATTTCAGCATTTTGACAAATCAGGGAAAGTATGGCAAATTGCGATTGAAATATTTTAATGATCGAATTTCTTATGAGTGGCAGGAAAAAGATTTCGGAGTGAAGAAGTGAAATGTTTTGAATTATAAGGAACCAAATCATGCAGTCAGCAATCGATGAATTTATAAAAAGACAAAAATCCGGAGGACTGTCACAAAATACCTTAACAGCCTATAACCGTGATCTGGATCAGCTTTCCAAGTTCCTGCAGAGATATTTCGAAAAGGAAATTGAGCTTGATCAGATTACACGAATGTTTTTGCGGGATTTTCTACGCCATCTAAGTATGAACGGCAGATCAAACCGCACTTTAGCCCGCAAAGTCACAACGATCAAGAACTTCTTTCGCTACTGCGAAAAAGAAAAGCTGATCACAAAAAATCCGGCAGCAAAACTGAAAATTCCGAAATTTGAAAAAAAATTACCCAAGCATTTTACGGAACATGAGATTGAAGATCTGCTTTCCATTCCCGATCAAAACAGTAAATTCGGTATTCGCAACAAAGCAATTCTGGAATTGATCTATTCCTGCGGCCTGCGCATCAGTGAAGTGTGTGATTGTTCGATCAAACAATTTGATCTGAATGAAAAATTAGTGCGCATCAGGGGAAAAGGTAACAAGGAAAGAATCGTGCCGATCGGCAGGAAAGCTGTGCAGGCAATAAAAAAATATCTGAAGTTGAGAAACCAGTTTGTCTCCAAATTCAGTGATAGCAGCCTGTTCCTATCCAAAAGCGGCAAACCGATTTCTGCCAATGTGATGCGTAGCATTCTGGAACGCTACATTCTACTAGTTGCCAGAACAAAAGGTTATTCACCGCATTCCATTCGGCATTCTTTTGCCACCCATCTGCTGGAACACGGCGCCGATCTGCGGGCTGTGCAGGAAATGCTGGGGCACAGCAATTTGAGTACGACCGAAATTTATACGCATCTTTCACTTAGAGATCTGAAGAAAGTTTATGAACAGGCTCATCCCAGAAGCAGGAAGAAAGATTGAGAATAGCTTAGTACAAAAAAAGCCTTCCGGATCCCGGAAGGCTTTAATTAGCAATATTAATTATTCTACAATTTCTACCTTTTCAATGATAACATCTTCCACCGGCCAGTCTTTCATGCCTTTCTGGGGATGAAAATGGGTGGGAACAGATTTGATTATGTTCACCACATCCATGCCGTCGGTTACTTTGCCGAAAACGCAATATCCCCAGTTCTGGCTTTTATCTTTGTGATCGAGAAAGAGGTTGTCATTCACGTTGATAAAGAATTGTGAAGTGGCGGAATGGGGGATATTTGTGCGTGCCATGGCGATCGTACCGGTCAGGTTGGAAAGCCCGTTATCCGCTTCGTTCTGGATCGGTTTATAGGTTGGCTTTTTTTGATTGCTCTGCTGATCGAAGCCGCCGCCCTGGATCATGAAGCCATCGATGATGCGATGAAACACCAGTCCGTCAAAAAAGCCGTCATTGGCGTATTTAACGAAGTTTTCTACAGTTATCGGTGCTTTGTCGGGATATAATTCCAATTTAATAAGACCTTTACTGGTTTTCATTTCGACGTTGATCACATTTTGCTCCTCTGCTGCGATAATGCTTACCAATGCTAAGATCATCGCAATCAATAGTAATTTTTTCATCATTTTTTCACTCCTGTTATTTGCTTTTGATAAGTTCTATATTGCCATCGATCAATTTCAGATAGGAATTGTTCACGATCCAGTCTCCGGCATTGGCATAAATGCCATTTTCAAATTCCTGTAGTTTGGGAAGGTGAGAATGCCCCATAATCACGATATCAAAGTTAGTCAGCTGTTTTCGGGCAAATTCTATCAAACCTTTTTCACGAGTTTTCATTAGATTTTCGGAAACTCTTCTTTTGCGGCTGGAGCGGCTCATCGTTTTACCGATATTCAGGGCAAAATCGGGATGCAGGATACCAAACAGCCACATCACGATTCTGTTGCGGATGATCGCTCTGAATATCTTGTACCTCAGATCATTTGAAGTGTAAAGATCACCATGAGAAACCAGGATATTTTTACCGTCGATCTCTTCGATGAAATTGTTTTTATATACTTCGATATCCAGATAACCGGTCAGAAAATCCCGAAACCAGAAGTCATGATTTCCGGCGATGAAAACGATTCGGCAGCCGCTTTCCCGCAGATCAGCCAGTTTTTTTAGAATCGGAAAATATCCTTTGATGATGACATTATTCCAGGGAAACCAGAGATCGAAAATATCACCATTCAAGATGAGCAGATCGGTGCTGTCAATCAGGGAGTCCAGAAACTTCAAAACTCTGATCCGCCGTTCTCTGTCTTCTGCACTTTCCTGAGACTTCAAATGAAAATCGGAGGTAATGATAACTCTCAAATCTTCCTCAATTTGTCATTAAATAATAAAACAGATTGGCTCCCAGGCGCAAAGCCTGCTCACGAATTTCAGGCGGATCATCATGCGCGTCACTCCAACCATCGGAAATATTCGTTTCGTAGGTGTAGAGCAGAACGATCCTGCCTTCGTCATTATAAATGGCAAAAGCCTGCGGGCGCAGATCATCGTGTTTATGAATTTTTGGAATGCCTTCGGGAAAGCTGAAAAAACAATGGAAAAGCTCATGATTAGCAGGCAGTTCCACCATATCTCTGCCGGGAAAGATCTTCTTCACTTCTTTGCGAAATGACTCATCCAAACCATAATCGTCATCCACATACAAAAAGCCGCCGCGAGCCAGATATTCTCTTAAAATCTCGATCTCTCTATCGCTGAAGTGAATATTACCATGACCCGTCATAAAAATGAATGGGAAGTCATAGACATTGGAATCGGTCAATTTGACTGCTGCTTCAATATTAGAAAAGTCGGTTTTCAAGGTTCTGTTCAAGTATTCTGTGATATTAGGAATAATATCCGGATCGTTGTACCAGTCGCCGCCGCCGCCATAATGCAAACGGGCCAGTTGTGCTTTTTCTGCCGTCAGCAGTGGAGCATTCAGCACAAAGAAGATAAGACTAATTATTATCCATTTCATAACTCGTTGGAATTAATTTGGGAGCGTCTTTTATGGCAAGAAAAAATTTCTGGACATAATAGTTCTGCCGTTTCAGATGGCGAAAGAGAAAAACGCTGTGGGAGCAGTTTTCTTGTTCTAACAGCAGATTTGGAGATGAACATGAGTTTGTATAAAGATCTTAATAGACAGGATACTTTTTTTCTGATCGCCGGACCTTGCGTGGTGGAAAATGAATCGTTAATGTTTCAGATCGCTGAGAAGCTGGTGGAAGAAACTTCCAAACGCGGCATTACTTTTGTTTTCAAATCTTCCTATAAAAAGGCAAACCGCACTTCCATCACATCACCGGTGGGGATTGGTTTAGAGGAAGGTTTACGCCTGCTGCAGAAGATCAAGGAAAAATTTTCTGTGCCACTGCTCACGGATGTGCACGAAACGATCGAAGTAGAACAAGTGGCAGAAGTTGCGGATATTCTGCAAATTCCCGCTTTTCTTTCCAGACAAACAGAACTGCTGACAGCCATGGGCAGATCCGGGCGCATTGTAAATATAAAAAAAGGACAGTTCATGGCTCCGGAAGATATGAAAGCAGCAGCCGAAAAAGTGCTTTGCGTAAATAATTACAACATCCTGCTCACCGAAAGAGGAGCGAGTTTCGGCTATCATAATCTGGTGGTGGATTTTCGCAGTTTTGCCATCATGAAGCAGCTCCATTTTCCTGTTATTTTTGATGTGACGCACAGTTTACAGCAGCCATCTCTGGGCAATGTAAGCGGTGGGACACCAGAATTTGCACCGATGATGGCACGGGCAGCGATGGCTACCGGCATGGTGAATGGACTTTTCATCGAAACTCATCCCAAACCTATCGAAGCGCTCAGTGATTCGCAATCGATGCTGCCGTTAGATAAAATTCCGCAGGTTCTGGATAACTGCATCAGGGTTTTTGAGAGCATCAAATGAAAGATTTCAAAAAAATAAAATTACTAATATTAGATAATGACGGCGTACTCACTGACGGCAGGATCATCTACAATGATGATCGAATTGAATCAAAAAATTTTTCTGCCAAAGATGGTCTGGGAATAAGGCTGCTGCAGCAGACCGATCTCAAACTCGCTGTTATAACCGGCAGAACATCTCAAATCCTGTTGAAACGCTGCTCCGATCTGGATCTGAAACTTGTTTTTCAGCAAGTGCGCAATAAACTGAAAAAAACCGAAGAACTGATGAATAAGCTGAACTTGAAATGGGAGAATATCGCCTATCTGGGAGACGACTGGAACGATTTTCCGGTTATGAAAAGATGTGGTATTTCTGCCTGCCCGGCAGATGCCTTTTCAGATATAAAAGATCGAGTGGATGTTGTTCTTTCACACAAAGGCGGTAAGGGCGCTGTGCGTGAATTTATCGAATTGATTCTAAAAGAAAAAGGCATTTTTGATGAAGCTTTGCAAAAACTTATCATCCATCTCGAAAATTCTTAGTTTCTGCATTTTGCTGGGTCTTCTTGCCTGCAGTCGACAGGAAGAATCTCCACGACATTTCAGTAAAGAAAGAATTCCGGATGAAGAAGCCGATTCGCTGTATGTGGTTGTAACGAATAAAGATAAACTCGATTACGAAATGACGGCAACTCACATGTATAAATATTACGATACAAAACAGACTTTTGCGGATACCGTATTTGTTAAATTTTATAATTCGGATGGTTCGTTGAAGTCCACACTGCGCTGCGACACGGCAGAGGTCGATGATGCCAAAAATATCATCATCTGCCAAGGCAATGTGGTGGTTGTAAGCGAAAATGCCACCATGAAAGCACCCGAAGCAGTCCTGAACAGAAACACAGAACAGATCTTTGCCGGAAATGGCGTCACGCTTATCCGCAAGGAAAATACACTTTATGGCGAAGAAATGATTTCCGACATGAAACTGGAAGTTGCTGAATTCCGAAAAGTTTCGGCGGAAGGTAGATTGGAAAATGAAGAGATTGACTGGTAGTTTTCTGCTTTTGCTGCTGGTATCTTCCATTTTTCTTGGTTCGGAGGAGCAGGAATTGCGGCCCTATAAACTTATCAATGCCGACACGTTGATCGTGAAAAAAGTGAATGAAGAATATATCTCGATCCTGAAAGGAAATGTGCATTTCTTTTATGGCGAAACAGAATTTTTTGCCGACAATGCCGACATTTACGAAAAACAGAAAATTGCCAGAATGTTCGGAAATGTGGAAGTTTATGACGATACACTCAGCCTGTTTGCCGAGCAAGTGGATTATTTCAGATTAACAGAAAAACTTTTTTTGACCGGCGATGTTTTTGCCCAAGAAACTCATGCTGATAGCACAATCCGCACCTTTGAAGCTGACAGTGTTTCTTATTTTAGAGAATTACGGGAATTGCACGCTTACGAAAACGTGAGAAGCTACGATCAACGCGAAGAAATTCACGGAGAATGCGGAAAGCTTTCCTATTTTCTGGAGGAAGGTTACGGTTATCTGATCATTGAGCCGATAATCAGCATGACCGGTAATGATACTTTGGAAATTTCTGCCGAGAAACTCGAATACTTCGATGAATATCAAAAAGTTGTCGCCAATTTCAATGTGAGCACACGTTCCAGCGAATTTGAAATGACCAGCGATTTCCTGCTCTATTTCAGTAAGGAAGAAAAAGCGATCTATCTGGGAAATCCATTTTTTACTTCGGAATTTGCCGATGCAAAAGCCCTTGAATTTCAGATTTTCTTTGAAGAGCAGAAGATAAAACAGGCAATTCTGCAGGACTCCTGTCTGGTTGTTTTCAAAACTGAAGAAACAGCAGAGAAATCCAGCTGGGTTAGTGCAGATGAAATGATCTTCGATTTTGATGATGGCCGCATAGAGCTCTGTGAAGCGAAATCGAACGTGCTTTCCTTTTATGAACAGCGCAAATCCGGTAATAAGGAATTCGTCGTGAATGAAGCAGAAGGTGAACATTTGCTGATCAAAATTAATGAAGAAAATCAGATCGAATGGATTGAAATGCGGCAGGCTGTGCAGGGAATGTATAAATTTGAAAATAAATAAACAAAAAAAAATATAAAGAACTGATCATGAATTCCAAATACAAGTGTTTTGCCTTATTTTCGGGTGGTTTGGATAGCGTGCTGGCTATTATGCACATGCATAAGCTGGGATATCAGGTACAGCCGGTTTTTTTTGAAACGCCTTTTTTCAAAGCAGATAAAGCCAGAATAGCAGCACGAGAGATAGGATTTGAACTCCTGGTTATCGATATTACGCAGCAGCATCTTGAAATGCTGAAAAATCCACGCTACGGTTTCGGCAAAAACATGAATCCCTGCATCGATTGTCATGGCTTGATGTTTCGCCGCGCCGGAGAATTGATGCCGGAATATGAAATAGATTTCTTGATTTCCGGAGAAGTGCTGGGGCAGCGTCCGATGAGCCAGCGCAAAGATGCACTAAATGCAGTTGGAAAACTCAGTGAAGTGAAAGATCTTTTGATCAGGCCGCTTTCGCAGAAACTTCTGTCTGATACAAAACCGATTCGGGAAGGCTGGGTAAAGAAGGAAGAAATGCTGGATATTCAAGGGCGGGGCAGACACCGTCAAATGGAAATGGCAGAGGAATTCGGCATAAGTTCCTATCAAAATCCCGGTGGCGGCTGTCTGCTTACCGATATCGGATATTCCAGAAAGTTGAAAGATCTGATCAGTCATGATGATCTGAAACTAAAATATTTAGACTTCCTGCCGATCGGTAGACATTTCAGAATTAGCCAAAACACAAAAATGGTCGTGGGACGTAATAATGAGGATAATGAGAAATTGAGCAGAATGACGACAGATGAAATCGTTTTTCATGCTGTAGATTTTCCCGGCCCTCTGGGTATTGTACAGTCAGCCTGCAAATTATCGCCATGGGAAATCGAAATTGCAGCATCACTGCTCTTGCGGTATTGCAGTAAAGCACCTTTAAAAGCATTTGTGGAATATGGCTTGAATTTTAATCTGATCAATAAAATTGAAGTGGAAAAAATGACTCCGGAGCTGGTAAAAAGCATGCAGTTGTAGTGTAACTCGTTCATTCCTGAACGAGAAATCGCAAATAATGGATGTTTGCATTACAGGAAAGAAGAGGAAAAAATGAGAGTTAAAAAAATCAATGTTTTACCGGAATTTGATACGAACACCTATGTTCTTTGGGACGAAGCAACCAAACAGGCTCTGATCATCGATCCTGCCAGAGAAGATGAGAGATTGATAGAAGTCATCGAAGAGCTGGATTTGATCTACATCGTAAATACTCATGGACACGGCGATCACATCGGCGGAAACGTATTGCTGAAAAATAGAACAAATGCAAAACTTGGAATTCATCCAGATGATGCTGCGATGTTGAACGATCCAAATCTAAATCTGAGTACCTATTGGGGAGCGGTTTTGCGATCGCCGCAGGCTGATCTGTTTTTGAAAGACGGAGAAGAATTGAAGTTGGGAAATTCTATCATAAAAATATTGCACACACCCGGACATACACGAGGTGGAATTTGTCTGCTGGCAGAAGATATGCTTTTCTGCGGAGACACTCTTTTCGCCGGAAGCATTGGCAGAACTGATCTGCCGGGCGGCAATTATCAAACCCTGATCGATTCGATCAAAAATAGAATTCTAACCCTTTCCGGTGATGTTAAGGTTTTTCCTGGCCATGGCCCGCAAACAACTGTAGAAGAAGAAGCTGTGGGAAATCCATTTGTCGGTTTTGCTGGTGGAGTTTAGTAGAAAACAAATGATATCTTCTTTACTCCACGTCTTTTCTGCTATTATCTTACTATAATCTGAGAACTGCCTGTTTCACCATTTTCTCATTTCAACAGCAGGCATTTCTTCACTGCTTCGGTTTTACCGTTAACATTCAATTTATAGAAATAAACTCCTGAACTTACTGATTCTCCGAAATCATTATCACCATCCCAGATTACTGAATGGTTACCTTTTGTAAATGCATTGTTCATCAGAGTTTTAATCTTTTGCCCTTTGATATTATAAACCGAAAGTTCGATTTTAGAATCATGTTGGATTGAGAAATCGATTGTTGTGGATGGATTGAAAGGATTTGGGTAATTTTGCAGATCTGAGATTATATTAATTGTGTTTGGTATAAAAGGTTCCTCTACAGAAACTGGATCAAATGCTGAGAAATCTAATACTGATAATCCATGAAGATCCCATAGATCTTCTTCGTTAATACAATAAAGATAATCTCCAAATAATTCCATATCAAGAGTGTATTTATTCCATTTGCAATCCGAACACATTATTGGATTTGTTGGATCAGTTAAATCAAACACCATTAATTCATTCCAATGTTTATCTGAAATGATAAGTTTATTCTCACGAATAATGGGATCAATATCAATTTTGGATGTATTGTTTAAAGCAATTGTATTTATTGGTATGAAATTTGTTAAATCACTTAAATCAAATATTTTAATACCCCCATCATAATCAACAATATAGGCATAATTTCCGTATAAAGCTAATTGTTCAGCTCGATTTTGTGATTCCCAATAAGCAACTTGATTTAACTGCAATGGATCAGAAATATCAAATACATAGAAACCACTAATACTCACATAATACAAATAATCACCTTGAACCGTTAGATCTCTAATAAAGCCTTGAATATCATATTGTAAAACTTGATTGGGCTTAAATGGATCACTTATATCAACAACCATAATCCCTTCACCTGAACAACCAATATATATGTAATTTTCTTTTCTACCTATTCCTTGAGTATTTAAATGCTCTTCATTATAACTGATTGGAGTTGTGGATATAATTGTTAATTCAGGCTGTGTCTCATCATATATATTCAAAGTATAACCATCAAATGTTCCAAAAATCGAACAGCAGATTTGCTCATCGATAAAAAATTCACAACCAGCCCATTCATCACCTTGTAATGCATGAGTATATAAATACTCAGGTTCTGCTGGATTAGACATATCATAAAACTCCAATCCTTCGTATAACTCACCTACCATGAACATGGTCATATCATCGGGTGATTTAGTTAGAAAAGTTTTATAAACATCGTGATAATCGTACAAATAGGGATTTGTTGCATCGGAAACATCAATTATGTGGATTGTGCCATAAAAAGAATTTATAAATGCATATTCTTGAGAAACAGCTACTGTATTCATATGATTTATTGTTACATAATTGCCGATTTCATGAACATTATAGATATCTGAAATGTCAAGTACTCTTAATTTAGTATATGAAGCCATATAAACTTTGTCTTCAGAGATTTCAAAATCGTGACTATCAAACTCATCATATTCTGCTTTTATTTGACAATTTGTAGGATCAGAATAATCAATTATATTTAAGCCGTGGTGGCCATCACAGAAAAGTAAATTATTATGAAATTTTAAAGAAAATGTATTATGCGTATCAAGCCAATCAATTTCGACAATATTAGATATATCACTTATATCATATACATATAATCCAATAAGTGTTCCCACAAATGCAATTTCATTTGTTACTTTAACAGTTGGACAATAACTTGCGATTGTCATTTCATCTACATAAACTGGATTTGAACAATCTTCGATGTTTACAATTTCAATAAAATCTTCTTCCCAAGGTGGCATGTTTAGTTCATGATGAGTTGCAATAAAAGCATAATTATCGTTTGCACTAACGTCTATACATGTATAGGTTGTAAAATATTGGCTTAAAACTACTGGGTTAGTAATATCTTGTGTATCAAAAATATACATTGCATTATTATATCTACATAGAAGAAATGCAGTAGGTTGATCAAATATAATTCTAGTAACAAAAAATGAAAGAGGTAGAGAATTTAATAAAACAGGTTCTGCTGGATCAGATATATCGTAAATACGTAAACCATAAGTATGGTCTGCAACATACGCAATTGTGTCCATTATCTCGATTTTCGGATAGTTGGTATCTTCAAGTACGATATCATTAACCTTATGAAATACAGAGTATAAATTCATAATGTAAATACTCGAAATAAAGATTAGTGTTATCATCTTTTTCATTTTTCTTCATCCATTATTTTAGCAGCAGGCATTTGCCTGTGGTGGTTTGAGTTCCTGTATGTAACTGGTAGAAGTAAATACCAGAACTTTGGTTAACAGCATTCCAGGAAACAGAGTGCTGCCCTGCATCCTGGTGTTGATTTACGAGAGTTGCTATAAGTTGTCCTTTTAGATTGTAAACCTGCAAAAGGACATTGGTATTTTGCACTAAATCGTAGTTTATGGTGGTTACAGGATTGAAAGGATTGGGATAATTGTTTAATGAAAAGTCCGAATTAATGATGTTATTTATTCCGGTGTATTCCTCGTAAAATAAATCCAATTTCATTATATTGACCCATTCGTAATCAATCCAACTCTGTGTTATTTGTGTAACCAAATTGTCATTAGCATCGTATTCCATTTCATGATACGAATGATTTATCCATTCATTATTTTGATATGACTGCATTAATAATTCTGTGAATAAGTTATTAACATATGTGTAAAGATTGCGATCAGCTAATTGCCATTCATCGTCATTCCAGATTTGCCAAATTTCCTCTTCAAAATTACCGTTTATGTCATAATACAAAGTACGTTGATTATAATTAATCCACTGATTATTATTCCATTCCTGTCTTATGCTTTCAGATAAAAGATTATCAATATAAGAATGGTTTATTTTAATATCATTAATCCATTGGTTATACTCCATAACTTGGAATACTTGTTCAATCATATTATTCTGGTCATAAGTACGTTGTTCTCTTGTTTCAATAATCCATGTGGAATTGTACCAGTCATAATAAGTTGCTTCAATCCAGTTAAAATCATCATAATCATAAATAATTTTAGAGTTGTTTTCCCATTCATCATCTTCCCATTGAAGGCTGATAACCTCAATTAATTGACTTTCGTCATTATACGAATAACATTGTTTCATGGAATTTTGCCATTCACCATTTATGTAGTGATAATATATACGTTCAATTTCAAGATTTATTCCATTATAAAATGATTCATTTTTATTATTAAAATTCCATTGTGAGTTTTCCCAATCTAAAGTTATAAATTCCCATTGAAGTTCCTCAGAATGATATGTATAAATCTGTTGCCTATCATTCATCCATTCATCAGATTCCCAGTCCATCTTGATCACTTCTGACAGCCTATAGCCATCTCTAAGGCTTAGGGTTTTCGGTAAAATTTCATTAGAAATATTTTCAGCAAAAACCATTGAGGTAACCAAAATAATCATCGAAACAACAACATTATTCTTCATCATAGCCTCCTATTTAATTAGATTTTACAATTTTACTTAACTAAAATTACTCCACTTCGATGTGCCTAATGAGCCAGCGAGATAGTCATTCCGCAAGATGATGCTTCGATTTACCTGACGGGGAAGCTGTCCCCGCAAATGTGGAAAATAACATAGAAATCACGTCTATTTCATTAATTTAATGATCAAAATTCGAAATTAATAGAAACAAAAATTAATTTTTCTATTGACTCCGGACAAGAAGCTTCGCGTGTGCGGTGCTCTTTCATATTTTCTCTCAATCTGAGCACTGACACTTTTGTTAGCCACTCATTTTAATTACAAAACCTATTTATTTTATATATGCCTAAATAGACAAAAAATTTGTCAACTTGAAAAAAAAAAGTAAATTGTAAAGATAGTCTTGTAGTTAATATTAACAGTTAATTAAAAGGAGGTATTTATTATTACACAGAAGAACGTATTTAGCCCAATCTTTCATGAAATGGTAAGTATTTTAGCACCTTGGCATTCTTACGTAGCTGGTCCAGGATTTCCTGAGAATCCACTTTATCATCGTGATGATAAATTTGGAGAAGTAGAACACGTTAATGTAAATTATGATGAAGATTACAAATTGAAAAGTATAATTGCTGAAAGCAAGACGGGAGACAATGCTTCTGTTGAATTTGAACTTATAGAAGAGTTAAACATAAAAAAAATGCTATGTCATCTAAAGAAAAACAGTACAACTGAACTTACAATAACCGAATGGTTTGAAAATGATGAAGTGTATCTTACTTTTAGAAGACCAAATTGTGAAGAATACGATGTAGATATAAATGTTGCCCTTAAATATGAAAAAATATATGAATATGACGTTAAAATTCAATTTAATAATCGCTTATTTAACGGTATCATAAAAGCAAAATCTCTTGATGTACCACAAGTTGTTCTCGATTTTTCTAAAGAAATCAGTGAAATGCAATCAAATATTACTATTGCAGCAGCAGACCCAGCTATAATAGGAATTATAACAATGGTAGCATATAAAATGTTTTATCAGGAAATTCGAGGTATTGGTGGTCATATTCTCAATGCAGTAGGTAGCTTGATAGCACATATAATATTCACATGTGTTGGTGGAGTAATAGCACATATTGTTAGCCTATTAATACTACCTGAAGAACTGCATTAATCTGTAATTATTAGCAATGAAAACAAGTACTAAGGAGATAACGATAATGAAAACTAATTACTATTTAAAGAAAAAAATACTTGATACTCTTGCATTCATATGTTTCTTAACTGGGAGTTACATAATTTATTGGAAGTTAGGTCGTTGGGTTGCAATTGGGGTGGCTTTAGAAGTCTTAGCAGTATATTTATTCGTTTATATAGGATTTAAATTAAATGTAAATGAAACGATAAATATTTCAAATAAAGATGAGAACGAGGATAACGAGACTGATAATTAACAAAGAATTAAGAAAAATTGAAATTCTATACAATTGTTTTGGTAAATTGTATTCTGTAAATTTATCATAATTTGAATTAAATTTAGGTAGGTCGATAATTATAAAGATTTACAGGGTAAGAATTATGGAGATTATAGGTTTTTAGGAAATAGTCAAGATTACAAAACATCTTTACCCTCTGTGCCAAGATGACACT
>NPIE01013787.1_pt1 | contig 19049 bp, 2 predicted proteins | sample 8637661 | NCBI WGS metagenome assembly NPIE01 (sample SAMN07420842, study PRJNA396082) | bioreactor metagenome | isolation source: sample BA12 brine-fed electro-methanogenic bioreactor BA | place: Japan: Kochi | collected 2016-12-09
TCCGGTTGCGGCAACCGTTTCCTATCCAGTTTGCCGTTGGATGTCAGCGGCATTGCCTCGATAATGACGAATGTGCTCGGCACCATATACTCGGGCAACGCGGCTTTCAGGTGGGCTTTCAGGTTGTCGAGCGGCAGACTGCCGGCTTGGCGTTCGACCAGATAGGCCACCAAGCGCTTGTCGCCGGACTGGTCTTCCCGCACCAGCGCCACGGCTTCTTTCACCTCGGCATGTGCCAGCAATTGCGCTTCGATTTCGCCCAGTTCGATCCTGAAGCCGCGGATTTTGACTTGGTGGTCGATGCGGCCTAAATAGTCAATAGCGCCATCCGGTCGGTAACGCACTAAATCGCCGGTTTTGTACATCCGGCTGCCGACCGGCCCGAACGGGTCGGGAATAAATTTTTCCGCCGTCAACCCGAACCGGTTCAGGTAGCCGCGCGCCAAACCGATGCCGGCGATGTGCAGTTCGCCGGCGGCGCCGACCGGAACCGGGTTTAGGACGCGGTCAAGAATGTAGAGGTTGATGTTGGCGATCGGTTTGCCGATCGGAATCGCGCTTTCTTCACAACCGGGCGAGCAGGCCCAGTAGCTGACGTCGACCGAGGCTTCGGTTGGCCCATAGAGATTGTGCAATTCGGCCGGTAGTTTTTGTTGGAAGCGCTGCACCAAATCGGCTGGCAGGGCTTCACCGCTGCAAATCACCCGTTTCAGACTTCTGCACTGTTCGACGTTCGGCGTTTCGACAAAGGCTTGCAGCATCGACGGTACAAAGTGGAGGGTTGTGATGCCCTTATGACGGATAATATCAATCAACGCTAAACTATCCTTGTGTTGCTCGGGCTTGGCTATCACTAATCGGGCTCCCGCCATCAACGGCCAGAAGAACTCCCATACCGAGACGTCGAAGCTGTAAGGAGTTTTCTGCAGAACATTGTCATTGCCGTCCAGTTGATATTGCTCCTGCATCCATTGCAGTCGGTTCAAGATGCCTTGGTGTGGCACGCCGGCGCCTTTGGGCTGGCCGGTCGAACCCGAGGTGTAGATGCAATAAGCCAGATTGTCCGGTCTTATGTCGGGCTGTGGATTGACCGCCGAGTAAGTTTCTATCGTTGCCCAATCACCGTCTAAGCTCAAAACCTGCGAGCTACCGAAGCTGCGGTCGGCGAATTTGGCCTGAGTCAACACCACAATCGGTGCGATGTCGTCCAACATAAAGGCCAAGCGCTCTTCGGGATAGTTGGGATCGAGCGGCACGTAGGCACCGCCGCCCTTCAGGATACCCAGCAGACCGATTACCATCTCCAAGGACCGTTCGATACAGATGCCGACCAATACATCGGGGCCAACGCCTTGAGCGATCAGGTAATGCGCCAGTTGGTTAGCCTTGGCGTTCAATCCGGCATAGGTCAGATTTTTGTTTTCGAAGCTCAGCGCAACGGCATCCGGCGTTTGTTCAACCTGAGCTTCGAAAAGTTGATGGATGCAGCGATCTTGCGGATAGTCCACTTCGGTGGCGTTCCAGTCGTGAAGGATTTGCCGCTTTTCACCATCGGTCAGCAACGGCAATTCGGAAATCCGCGTTTGCGGCCGCTCAAGCGCCGCTTGCAACAGGATCAAATATCGCCGTGCCCATATTGCTATCGTCTCGGCGTCGAATAAATCGGTGTTGTATTCTAAGCTGCCGTTCAAGCGACCGTCCGGCAAATTTTGAACGTGCATGGTCAGGTCGAATTTGGCCGTTCGGCTGTCATCTTCGAGCACAGCGACGTCCAGGTCCGGCAATATTAAGGCCAGATTGTCGTGGTTTTGTAGCGCGAACATGGCTTGGAACAACGGGCTACGGCTGGGATCGCGCTCCGCTTGCAGGGCCTCGACCAGTTTTTCAAATGGCAAATCCTGGTGGTTTTGCGCGTCCAATACCGTCGTTCTGATTTGTTCCAGAAACTCGGCAAACGTCGGATTGGCTGACAAGTCACTACGCAACACCAGTGTGTTGACGAAAAAACCGATCAGATCTTCGATTTCCTGCCGATTGCGATTGGCAACCGGCGTGCCGACACTGAGGTCAGTTTGGCCGCTATGACGGCTCAACAAGAGTGTAAAAGCCGAGAGCAGCAGCATGAACAAGGTGACATTGTGTTGATTGCTCATGGCCCTGGCTTGCCGAGCTAATTCCGGCGGTATCTCGAAACCAAAATGAGCGCCCTTATAAGTCATTAGCGTCGCCCTTGGCCGATCGGTCGGTAATTCCAAGACCCCGGACGCACCGTCTAAACGGTCACGCCAGTAGCCTATTTGTCGTTCCAACTCCTCGCCACTTAGCCAATGGTGTTGCCAACAGGCGAAATCAGCGTATTGGAGCGGCAATTCGGCCAACGGCGAGGGGCGATGTTGGGCAAAAGCCGTGTACAGCGAGGCAAACTCTTTGACCAAAACTGCCAGAGACCAGCCGTCCGAGACAATGTGGTGCACAGTCAGCATCAGGATGACATCCTGGCTGTCGCCGCTGTCGGCCAACATCAGCAAGCGGGCCCGTATCAACGGACCTTGGTGCAAATCGAAGGGCTTGGCGGCTTCATCGCGGCACAGCGCCTGCCAAACAGAAGACTGGTCGGTATGAATACTGGTCAAATCCATACGGTCGATGTCGAGCGCCAAACTCGGCAATATCTTTTGCACCGGCTCGCCATTTTCACCAGTCTCAAATACCGTCCGCAAGACTTCGTGGCGGCGGACGATTTCGTTAAAACTTTGCTTCAAGGCAGCAAGATCCAGACGGCCGGTCAAACGCAAAGCCACCGGAATGTTGTAGAATGGGCTGTTAGGCTCCAGTTGATCCAAAAACCATAGCCTTTGCTGGGCAAAGGATAATGGGATGGGGTCGGTGCGCTGTCCAGGCACGACAACAGGCGCAAGCTGTTTGGCGGACGAGCTAAACACTGCCATCAACTCGGCTTTTTGCGCCTTGATTTGTTGGGCCAGCTCATCATTAAGAACCCCCGGCGGCGCCTTGCATTTTAAGTTACCGTCTTCGACGAACAGCCTAACGTTTAAAGCGCGTAGCGTGGCAAGTAGTTGGTGCAACATTAGAATTCAATCTCCTCGAAATCGGTTTCGTTTAAAGAGCCGGCTTCCACGGTTTCCGGCCGGGTAGTCCAGAGCAACACGTCGATTTTTTCCGCCAACGTAGCGACGTTGCCGGTCTCGAACACGCTACGCAGCGGCAGATCGATCGCAAAACATTTAGCCACCCGCGACGCCAGCTGGGTGGCCAACAGTGAATGTCCGCCCAGTTCGAAGAAATCGTCTTCCGCGCCGACTTTTTCTACACCCAACACTTCCCGCCAAATTTCGGCCAGCAGGGTTTCGGTCTCGGTGCGCGGAGCTATGTATTGTTTGCCCAGTTGTTCCCCGATGTCCGGGGCCGGCAAGCGCTTCCTGTCCAGCTTGCCGTTGACCGTCAGCGGCATTTCCTCCAGAACCACGAAGGCGCTGGGCACCATGTAATCCGGCAAAGCTTGTTTAAGTTGGACTTTCAATTCGTCTATGACCAAGGTGCCAAGCTGGTCTTCCACCAGATAGGCTACTAGGCGCTTGTCTCCCGGTTGATCTTCCCTGACCAGCACCACGGCTGCTTTGACTTCGGGATGCGCCAACAGCTGAGCTTCGATCTCACCCAGTTCTATCCTGAAACCTCTGATTTTGACTTGATGGTCTATACGGCCCAGATAATCCAACTCACCATCTCCCCGCTGTTTGGCTATATCGCCGGACTTATATAAGCGGCTACCGGGTTTACCGAAGGGATTAGGGATAAAGCGTTCCGCCGTCAACTCAGGGCGGTTGAGGTACCCTCTCGCCAAACCTGCGCCGCCGACGTATAACTCTCCACAGCAACCGATCGGGCAAAGGTTGAGAGACGCATTCAGCAGATAAGTTTGCAAGTCCGCAATAGGCTTGCCGACGGGACTAGCGGCGGCTTCCACGTCGTGCATCGTCAATACGCGGTAGGTGACATGAACCGTCGTTTCGGTAATACCATACATGTTGACCAATTTTGGAAGCTGGTCGCTGTAACGTTCGAACCAGGGTTTTAATTTGTAAGGCTCCAATGCCTCGCCGCCGAAAATGACCAAGCGTAAGCTCTCGATACCATCGGCCTGCTGCGCGTCGGTATGCATCAACTGCAAAAACGCCGACGGCGTTTGGTTAAGCACCGTGACATTCTCCTGCTTCAACAACTGTCTAAATTCGTCTGGCGAACGACTAACGCATTGCGGCACAATCACCAAGCGTCCGCCATATAACAGCGCTCCCCAAATCTCCCAGACCGAAAAATCGAAGGCGAAGGAATGAAACATCGTCCAGACATCTTGGCTGCCGATCCGAAACTGCCGTTCGGTCGCCGTAAATAAACGCAATACTTCCCGATGGGAGATCATCACCCCCTTAGGCAACCCCGTCGAACCCGAGGTGTAGATGACGTAGGCAAGTTGTGAGGCAAAGGCGGTCACGTTGGGATTGGCTTTCGAGCATTTCTCGATTTCCGGCCACTCGCTATCGATACCAACGTAGGCGATTTCGGCTTCCGGCAGCGTTGACGTCAACTGGGTCTTAGTCACCAACAGCTTGGCCCCGGTATCTTGCAGTTGGTAAGCCATCCGTTCCCTTGGCGAATTAGGCTCCATCGGCACATAGGCACCGCCGGCCTTCAATATCCCCAGCAGGCCAACTACCATTTCCAACGAGCGTTCTATGCAGATGCCGACCAGCACGTCGGGGCCGACGCCTTGGGCCATCAAGTAATGCGCCAACCGATTGGCCTTGGCATTCAATTCGGCATACGTCAGGCTTTTATCTTCGAAGCACAAAGCAACGGCGTCCGGCGTTTGTTCAACCTGAGCCTCGAATAGTTGATGGATGCGGCGCTCTTGCGGATTTTCGACCTCGGTCGTATTCCAGACTTCCAGAATTTGCCTACGCTCCGCGTCGGTAAGCGTAGGCAGGCTGCCCAGCTTGGCGTGTGGCTGTTCCGTAAAAGCTGCGAGCAGTTGCCTCAGGTGTTCCAGCATTGCAGCGACCGTATCCGGCGCGAAGCGACCGCTGTCATGGTGAATTTCCATTTGCAAGCAGTTGCCTGGGAATACCGTCAGCGTCAGAGGATAGTTGGTCGGTTCTATGCCTACGACTTCGTCGACTTTCAACGGTCCGGCAATGTCCATCAGGGCTTGGTCGATGGGATAGTTTTCAAACACCAGCAAGGTGTCGAACAAGCTTTGCCCACGAGCCATCTCCGACCAAGTTTGAAGCTGCGCCAACGGCGCGTATTCGTAGCGGCGTAGCGTCAGATTTTGTTGGAATAAGGCTTGAAGCCAATCGCCTAGGCTCGTTTCGGGATCGATACGGACTCTCATCGGCAGAGTGTTGATGAACAGGCCGACTCGTTGTTCGATGTCGGCGATTTCCGCAGGCCGTCCCGAAACCGTAATGCCGAATACGACGTCGCGTTGGCCGCTGTAATGGCTCAGCAGCAGGCCCCAGGCGGCTTGCACCAGAGTGTTGAGGGTGAGTTGCCGCTGTTTGACTAAGCGTTGCAGATCTTGGCTGGCGCCGGTCGTCAGCGTCAGACGCTGGGTCCGGGTTTCGCTCACCCGGACTTTACTGCCGGGCGCTAAGTCGGCGCCGAGCACGGTGGCGGCTTCGAAACCAGCTAGTTGTGCGCGCCAATAGTTTTCGGCCGCAGCCATATCCTGGGTTTGCAGCCAAGCGATATAGTCACGGTAGGCTTGGGTCGGTGCCATATCGAGATTTTCGCCGCACCGCAGGGCGCGGTAAGTCTCGAAAACTTCCCGAATCAACAGCGGCATACTCCAACCGTCGATCAGGACGTGATGATAACTCCACAACAAATAGTGCTCGTCTTCGCCGGTTTGCGCCAAATTCAGGCGCATCAGCGGGGCTACCCTGAAATCATAAGCTTGCCGGTGATCGGCCGCTTGCAAGGCTTGCCAACGTTGTAGCCGTTCGGCTTCACTAAGGCTCCGCCAGTCATGTTCAATAATCGGCAAGCGGACCTGACGTTCTACGATTTGCAGTGGCTGATCCAGACCTTCCGCCCTAAAGCATGTGCGCAAGATATCGTGACGCTCCAGTAGTCGTTGCCAAGCTTGCAAGAATGCTTCTACGTCTAGCGGGCCAGTCAACCTGCAAGTCAGTTGAATGCGGTAGACGCTAGAATTGGGCTCGTAAAGGCTATGGAACATCAAACCGTGTTGCAAAGGAGCCAAGGGATAGAGATCATCGATCTGCCGTGGTGCCAAGGCCAGTTCATCCAATTGGGCCTGCGACAAGACAGCCAACGGAAAATCGGATGGTGTGTAACCACCGTGTTCGGCTTGGGTGCAATGTGCAATCAAATCTTTCAGGTATTGCAAATACCGGCCAGACAAGGTTTCCAACGTACTGCGTTGATAGCGCTCTCGGCTGTAGCGCCAACTCAGCCGTAAACAGCCGCCTACAATGCTCCCGACAACATCTAGCTCGTGAGGACGTTCGCCGGTCGGATCGTAACTGAGGCCTGCCGACTCCGATGCAAGCGAAAACAATGAGTCGTCGTTTTGGGTTGCGTCAAGTTGGCCTAGATAGTTGAAGATGATGCGCGCTGGTGGCAGATCTGCTAGGGTTTGCCTAAGCTCGATATCATCCGACAAATAACGCAGTAGGCCGTAGCCAATGCCATGCGCTGGTACCGCGCGGATTTGCTCCTTGATGGTTTTCAAGGCACGGCCCAAGTCATCGCCAACGTCCAGATGCAATAGCAAAGGATAAACGCTAGTGAACCAGCCGACTGTGCGGGAGACGTCGAGGTCATCGGCAAGATGTTCACGGCCGTGGCCTTCGCGGTCTATCAGTAGCAACGTGGAGGCCCGAGTCGATTGTGTGCCATCCAGCCAGTCACGCAAGGCCAAGACCAGCGCCGTCAACAACACTTCGTCGATTTGGGTACGGTAAGCAGCCGATACTTCTTTCAACAAAGCGCGGGTCTGCTCGCCACTCAGAGTGATGACGACTTCGTCTTCTAGGCAGGCCAAGTTCGCGCCGGTCGATTCGTCGACCGGCAGAGTTTGTGCTTGTTTGCGGCGTGGATCGAGCCAGTAATCGGCGTTCAAATTCAAGCCACCATTGCGGGTCAATTGCAGCAGGCGTGCAGCCCAATATTGGAAGGACGAGGTCTTGGTTGGTAAGCTTAAACATTGTCCGGCCATGCCTTGTCGGCAAGCGGTTTCTAGATCGTCCAACAGAATACGCCAGGACACACCATCAACTACTAAATGATGAATGACGATCAGCACACGCTGCTCACCGCCGCCGAATTCGAACCAGACCGCTCGTAGCAACGGACCTTGGTTCAAGTCTAGTGAGGCCTGACATATGCATGCTTTCGTCTGCAATAGATCGTTACATTGTGAGATTGGGATGGTCGATAGGTCTGCACAATCGAAGAATTTATGCATCTCTTCGCTCAGATTCGTTTGTAGCCACTGCCCTTCGATTTCAGTAAAGCGCATTCGCAGGGCGTCGTGTTGAGCCAGCAGTTTGCACAGAGCGGCCTCAAACACCACCGGCGTCAGCTCGCGTTTGACGCTTAGCAGCAAGGCTTGATTCCAATGCTGTGGCTTATTTAGGTTCCGTTCGAAAAACCAGTGTTGAATCGGTGTTAATGCCACTTCACCACTTATGATGCCTTGTTGGGCCACGGCACGACTGGTCGTTTTGGCCACGCTAGCCAATCCTGCGACGGTTGGTTGTTCGAATAGCTGTTTAGGTGTGACAACAATGCCCGCTTGCCGTGCTCGACTGACCACCTGAATGCTCAGGATAGAGTCGCCACCCAGCGCGAAGAAGTTATCGTAGCGGCCAACGCGTTCCACACCCAGCAACGTTTGCCAAATTTGCGTCAGCGTGGTTTCGACTAATGTTTGCGGAGCAGCGTATTCGACATTCGATTGACTGTTCCAATCCAGGGTCGGTAGGCGCTTCCTGTCCAGTTTACCGTTGGCGCTGAGTGGCATTTCGTCCAACACCATGAAGGCACCGGGTACCATGTAGTCCGGTAGGATGTGTTTCAACCGGACTTTGAGTTCGTCAAGTTGCAATGTGCCGGGCTGATGCTCGACGAGATAGGCAACCAGGCGTTTATCGCCGGGTTGATCTTCCCTTGCCAAAACTACGGCGTCTTTGATTTCGGGCAGGGTCAGCAGTTGCGCTTCGATTTCACCCAGTTCGATGCGAAAGCCTCTGATTTTGACCTGATGGTCGAGGCGGCCTCGGAACTCGATGGCGCCGTCGGACCGATAACGGGCTAGGTCGCCGGTTTTGTATAACCTTTCGCCAGCTGGACCAAAAGGGTCTGGAACGAAGCGCTCAGCACTCAGGCCCGGACGGTTCAGGTAACCGCGCACGATGCCGGCACCACCGATGTAAAGTTCGCCATCGACGCCCACCGGAACCGGGTTTAGATGCCGGTCAAGGATGTAGAGCTGGGTATTAGCGATCGGTCGGCCGATGGCTAAAGGGCGATCGAAATCCTCCAAGCCGGCTTGGTAGACGCTACTCCACACCGTGCCTTCGGTCGGACCGTATTCGTTGTAGAGCTTGACAATTGGTAAGGCATCAAAGTGGCGTTGTACCACGTCGATGCCGCAAGCTTCTCCGGCAACGATGGCGGCTTTCAGGCTGGATAATTGCGCGACCGGTTGCTCTAGCAGTAGGCGGTACAACGACGGCAGAGCTAACAAATGCGAGACTTGCTGGCGGTCGATTAATTCTGCCAAAACAGCTGGATCTTTGCCAGTCTCATCTCCGGGGAGACAGAGACAGCCGCCTTGCCCTAGGGTCCAAAATATACCCGCAACCGAACTGTCGAAAGCAAACGACGAAAGCAGCAGATAAGCCTTAACTGGATCGGGATATTGATGGAAACGCGCATAGGTCGAATGCACCGCATTGCGATGAGTCACCGCTACACCCTTGGGTTGACCAGTGGATCCTGACGTGTAGATGATGTAGGCTAAATCCAGCGGGTGGTTGCGCGGTGCCGCATTATGCTCTGCACATTCGGCGATCAACGGCCAGTCTCGATCCAAAAAAATCATTTGTCGACGGCCATCATCGATTAATTCCCCCAAGCCAGATTGGGTCAGCAGCAATTCGACGCAGGCATCGTCCATCATGTAACGGATGCGGTCTTCGGGATAGCGTGGATCGAGCGGGACATAGGCGCCGCCAGCTTTGAGGATACCCAACAAGCCGATCATCATTTCCAATGAGCGCTCTATACAGAGGCCGATCAGTACATCTGGGCTGATACCACGATCTATCAAATAATGCGCCACTTGATTGGCTTTGGTGTTCAGTTCGGCGTAGCTCAAGTGCCGGCCTTCGAAGGTCAACGCGATGGCATTGGGGGTTTGTTCCACTTGGGCTTCGAATAGCTGATGGAGGCAACTATCGTTGAGATACTTGACTTCAGTAATATTCCAGTCAAGGATAATTTGTTTTTGCTGAACTGTAGCAAGTGTCGGTAAATTACCCAGCTTGGTTTCTGGTTGTGCGGCAAGATATGTCAGTAGTTGCCGCAGATACGTTAACATTTCGCCTACCACATCGGTGGTGTAGCGCTGACAGTCATAATTGATTTCCAATTGCAAGCGCTCGCTAGGGAATACTGTCAGCGTTAGCGGATAGTTGGTCTGATCGATGTAGATTACTTCGTCTATTTTGACTGAATCGCCGATTTCCATCAAAGTTCGGTCGATTGGATAGTTTTCAAATACCAGCAGGCTGTCAAACAAGGCTTGGCTTCGGCCAATGTCTGACCAGGTTTGGATTTTCGCCAGCGGAGCATATTCGTAACTTCGCAATTCCTGATTTTGTTCGAACAGGTTTTGCAGCCAATCGTCAACGCGGGTTTGCGGGTTAAGTTGGACACGCATCGGCAGGGTGTTGATAAACAGCCCGACTTGGTTTTCGATGCCGGGTAGTTCCGCTGGTCGGCCAGAGACAGTGATGCCGAAGACGACATCAGGGTTGCCACTGTAGTGACTCAGCAGCAGACTCCAGGCGCCTTGCGCCAGCGTATTTAGGGTGAGTTGTCGGCATTTGGCGAACACTTGCAAGCCCTGGGTTTCTACTTTCGTCAGTTGCAGACTGTGTTTTTGACTTCCACCCGAAGTGCTCTTATTACCCGGCGCGCGGTCGACACCCAGTATCGTCGTAGTTTCGAAGCCGGCCAGAGTTTGCCGCCAGTAGCGTTCGGCAGCGACTATGTCCTGATGTTGCAACCAAGCAATGTAATCGCGATAGGGTTTGATTATCGGTAGCTTGGCTTGCTCTCCGCGTTGCAAGGCATGATACATTGCAAAGACTTCCCCAATCAGCAGCGGCATGCTCCAACCGTCCAGTAAGACGTGGTGGTAGCTCCACAGCAGGTAGTGAACATCATTATTTGCTCGAGCCAAACTCAAGCGCATCAACGGAGCCTTATCGAATTCGAAGCCTTGGGCTTGATCAACTTCTTGCAATTGTTGCCAATGCTGCTGCAGTTGATCTTCCGGCAGGTTGTGCCAGTCGTGCTCAAAGATAGGGAGTCGCGCCAGTTTATCGACAATTTGCAGAGGCAGGTCCCCGCCTTGGGTCAGGAAACGACTGCGCAACACTGCATGGCGTTCCAACAGTTGTTGCCAGGCTTGTTTAAAGACGGAAGTGTCAAGCGGGCCGGTCAACCTGCAGGCAAGTTGGATGCGGTAGACATTAGAGTCTGGCTCATACAAACTGTGGAATATCAAACCATGTTGTAGCGACACCAGTGGATATATATCGTCGATTTGCCGTGGCGGTAGGTTCAAGGCATCGAGCTGGGATTGGCTTAACGCAGCTAAAGGGAAGTCGGATGGAGTGTAACCACCAACTTCGGTTTGGCTACATTGGCTGGTCAAGGCTTGCAAGTGTCGCAGGTAGCGGTTGGCCAGCGTTTCCAGGGTGCTACGGCGGTAACGTTCGCGGCTGTAACGCCAACTCAAGTACAGCCGACCGCCTTGGATACTGGCTACCACGTCCAATTCGTGCGCACGCTTCCCTGCCGGATCATAACTAAAACCGGCGGCGTCGGTACTGGGAGTGAACAGTGAACCTTCGCTGAGTACGGTGTCTAGTTGCCCTAGATAGTTAAAGATGATTTGTGCGGCTGGCTGAGCGATCAGATGTTGTTTAAGTTCGGCATCAGTAGAAAGGTAACGTAACAGACCATGACTAATGCCCTGATCCGGAACCGCACGAATTTGTTCTTTGATAGTTTTCAAAGCCAGGGCTAAATCATCGCCCTTAGGCAATTCCAACAGCAATGGATAGACACTAGTAAACCAGCCAACGGTACGGGAGATATCCAGGTCGTCTGTCAGATGTTCCCGGCCGTGACTTTCGCGGTCTATCAGCAAGGTGGTTGTTGCTGTTTGGGCCGCGGATGAAACTGCCGACAATTCCTCGTCTACCAGCCAGTCACGCAAAGTCAGGGCCAACGCAGTTAATAAGACATCATCAATTAGTGTGCGGTAAGCAATCGGCACCTCTTGCAGTAAAGTCAGAGTCTGCTCGGCACTCAGCGCGACGGCTACTTCGTTTTCCAGTCCTGAGTAGTTTGCACCGTGTGGGTAATCGACCGGTAATGTTGCGGCTTGGGTTCGCTGAGGGGCTAGCCAGTAGGTGGTGCTTAAATTTAGCTCGCCATTCTGCGTTAGTTGGGTCAAGCGCTTGGCCCAATATTGGAATGATGTGGTCTTGGTGGGCAAGTTTAGGCATTGATTTACCAAGCCTTGTTGGCAAGCCAGGTTCAAATCTTCCAGCAGAATGCGCCAGGAGACGCCGTCAACCACCAAATGGTGGATGGCGATTACAATGCAACTTTCGTTATCGCCGATGTCGAACCATACGGCGCGTAACAAGGGGCCATGCGTCAGATGGAGCGAGGCTTGGCAGTCGCTGGCTTGTTGTTGCAGAACCGCATCGCGCTCGGCAACAGGAACGTGGGACAAATCGACTTGTTCGAATGCATTCTGCTCCTCTTCCGTAAGATTGGTTTGCCGCCATTCGCCATTTTCGTTAGTGAAGCGCATCCGCAGAGCATCGTGCTGGACCAACAATTTGTGCAGCGCGGCCTCGAACAGAGCGGGTGTCAGCTCGGGCTTGACTCTCAACATCAGGGCTTGGTTCCAATGGTGCGGGTTACTCAAGCCGCGTTCGAAGAACCAATGCTGGATCGGCGTCAATGCGACAGGGCCTGTAACCAGACCTTGTTCGGCCACGGCGTGACTTGCGGTCTCAGCAATTGCAGCCAGTTCGAACACTGTTGGCCGCTCGAACAATTGCTTGGGAGTGATGACGATACCGGCTTGGCGTGCCCGGCTGACAACCTGGATGCTCAGTATTGAGTCGCCGCCCAGCGCAAAGAAATTATCGTGACGACCGATGCGTTCAATTGCTAACAGTTGTTGCCAAATTTGCGTCAAGGCCATTTCAAGCGGATTTTGTGGCGCTTCATACGACAAAACGGCTTGTCCACCCCAGTTCGGCAGCGGCAGACGCTGCCTATCCAGTTTGCCGTTGGCGCTCAGTGGCATGGCGTCCAGCACCACGAAGGCACTGGGTACCATGTAGTCCGGTAAAGCCTGTTTCAGATGGACTTTCAGCAGGTTGACCACTTCGTCATGTTGATCGACGACGGATTCACTGAGCACCAGATAAGCCACCAGTTTCTTGTCGCCCGGTTGGTCTTCTCGCGCCAGGACCACGGCTTCCTTAATCTTGTTGTGCGCCAGCAGTTGCGCTTCGATTTCGCCCAGCTCGATCCTGAAACCTCTGATCTTGACTTGATGGTCAATGCGACCCAAAAACTCGAGTGCCCCATCGGATCGGTAGCGGGCCAGGTCACCGGTTTTGTACAAACGGCCGCCATCGGCCTGAAAGGGATCGGGGATAAAACGTTCTGCGGTTAACTCGGCGCGTTTCAGGTAACCGCGTACGATACCGGCCCCACCGATGTAGAGTTCACCGGCCACGCCGATTGGCAACGGATTAAGGTGTCGATCCAGAACGCAGAGGCGGACGTTAGCGATCGGTCGACCTATCGATAATGGTTTGTCCAAATCATCCAAACCGGCTTGGTAAACGCTACTCCAGACGGTGCCTTCGGTTGGGCCGTATTCGTTGTAGAGTTTGACAGCAGGTAGGCTGACAAAGTGTTGTTTGACTAACTCGATGCCACAGGCTTCGCCAGCGACAATAGCCACTTTCAGACTACACAGAGACTCGGTAGCCTGTTCCAGTAATACGGCATACAGCGATGGCAGCGCCAATAGGTGGGAGACTTGTTGGTGTTGGATCAGCACCGCCAACGCGGCCGGGTCTTTGCCGGCATTTTCGCCGGGCAAGCATAAGCAACCACCTTGCCCCAGGGTCCAAAAAATGCCCGCTACCGAGCTGTCGAAGGCGAACGACGACAAGAGCAGATAGGCTTTGACCTGATCGGGATACTGCATGAATCGCGCGAAGGTCGAATGTACGGCATTGCGATGTGTAACGGCCACGCCTTTGGGCTGACCGGTAGAGCCGGAGGTGTAAATGATATAAGCCAGATTGAGCGGGAGATTGCGAACCCCTGGGTTGCTATCCAAACATAAGTTGATGGATGGCCAGTCCTGATCGAGATACACCGTTGGTCGCTGTGCGGACACGACCAACCCCGCCCAATTTTGCCGCGTCAGTAACAAGCGGATGTCAGCATCGTCCAGCATGTATCGAAGCCGCTCCTCGGGATAGGTCGGATCGAGCGGCACATATGCGCCCCCAGCCTTGAGGATGCCGAGCAACCCAATCACCATGTCCAGCGAGCGTTCCATGCAGATGCCGACTAGTACCTCAGGGCCGACGCCTTGCTCAATCAGATAATGCGCCAACTGATTGGCGCGGGCATTCAGTTCGGCGTAAGTCAGGTGTTGCTCTTCGAAGTTCAAGGCAACGGCGTCTGGTGTCTTTTCTGCTTGGGCTTCGAATAGTTGGTGGAGGCAAAGGTCTTGGGGATAGGCAGCTTCGGTGGCGTTCCAGTCTGTCTGTTGCAGGCGTTCCGGCGCAGTCAATAACGATAGCTGGCTCAATCTAGTGCCAGGTTCCGCTAACATGCTGAGCAATAGACATTGGAAATGGCCCAAGAGCCGAAAAATGCCCTCGCGCTCCCATGCGCTACGGCAATAGCGGAATGTTACTGTCAAGCCGTTTCGCGTTTCTGCCGCCAACACGGCCAACTCGAATTCCTCCGCAGTTTCGGGCAACGCGCTTGATTGGGCTTCTAAGCCGGCCCATTGCAGACGTATCCCGGCTTGACCCAGAGACAACGCTGCGACGTCGGAGTCAGAGCCGTCCTGGAATACGAAGAAGGTTCGATAAAGTTCAATATTGCCTTGACGGTGTTCGGATCGCAATTTTTCCAAGACTAGCGATTGCGGATAATTTTGATGTGCTAGTGCGCCGAGCACCACAGCATTGACATCTGCCAGGTAATCACAAAACTTTAATTCGCCGCTCGGTTTGCTGCGTAACGCAACGGGATTTACACAATAGCCAACTACGTCTGCAAAGCGGCTAGACGGCCGCCCAAGCGTCGGCGTACCGACAATCAAATCATGTTGAGCGGTGTACCGGTATAACAAGGTTTTAAACACCGTCAACACCAGTGTATATAAAGTAACGTTGTGCGCTGACGCCAATGCTTTTAGGCGAACAAGGTTGGCTGTTTCTATTGTTAGCCCCACCGCACCTGCGTGCCCCAATTGCCTGCAAGGTGCCGTGAAATGTCCCGGCAATATTAACCGCGGCAGTTCGCCAGCTAATTGCTCTTGCCAATACAGCTCATCCCGACTTGCCGCCTCGCTTTGCAGATAGGACTGTTGCCATGCGATGTATTCGGAATAATTCGTTTTGACCGCTGGCAATTGTGCCTCAACATCTCTCGCATATCCCGTATAAAGTGTTTGTAGTTCCCGCTGTAATACCAACAACGACCGAAAATCGACGATCAGATGATGCGCACAAAAAGCCAGCAAATGATCGTTAGTACCACAGCTGAAAACCCCGCATCTCAGCAAAGGCCCGCGTTGCAAGTCGAACGGCCGGTTGACGAAATTCAGCAAGGTTTCCGTGCGCCGGGCCAGGTCGCTACAATCAGCCCGTTCCAGTACAGGCGTTAATAGCTCGAGCGGTACGCAAATAGGCTCATCGTTGGCGTCCAGCGTAAAACCGCAGCGTAATTGCGCATGACGCGCGTGTAATTCGGCCAGTGCGCGACCCAGTGCGTTGAAATCCAATTCTCCCGGTGTCTGCAATGCAATTGGCATGTGATACAGCGTGTCGCCGCTTTCTATTCTTGCCCGTGTCCATAATGCCCGTTGGTTGTAGGACATGGCGGTAGTCGAATCCTGAGCGTCTTTATTGCTAAGAGACGAGGCTTCGTGGTCGATAGTCTTGCACAAACTCAGTGCAGTGACGGCGCTGTCAAACAGGGAGGCACTACCGAGCATACCGGTAATCGGTATATCGACCGCCAATAAGTCGTCGACGAAATATTTCATTTCCACTGCTTTCAGCGAATCGAGGCCCAGGCTGCTCAGGGTATGGGTCGGCTCGACAGTGCCGGCGGCCACGCCGGATAATTCGGCCGCTTTGAGCGCAAGGTGTTCCGTCAACAGATCGACGGCATGGGAGCGATCCATCGACAACAAGGCCTGACGCAATAGGTGCCGTTCGTTAACGCTTTGATTCGCCTTCGCCGACGGCAGAGACGTAGCGTCGGAGATTCGCTGTGCGTCGACGGCGATGCACTCAAAGCCTTGTTGCAAAAAAAGCGCCTTGCAAGCATTTCGCCGAAGTTTTCCGCTGCTGGTTTTTAAAATAGCGCCGGGTTTGAGAAATAAGATCTGGGAAGCCTGGATACCGCATTCTTCGGTTAATCGAGTGCGGATGGCAGAGAATTCGTTGCGATAATCTTTTTGTCTGACGCGATTGCGCTTTAATTCCGCCAACACAATCAACTTTTCGCCATCGCCTTCATCAACCGAAAACGCGACTGTTGATGCAGGACTCAAGGCATCGGTTGCCGCTTCGACAGCATATTCAAGATCGTGCGGATAATAATTGCGACCGCGAATAATGATCAGGTCTTTCAGGCGCCCGGAAACGAACAATTCACCATCATCAATAAAACCCAAATCGCCAGTACGCAACCAAAGTTGGCCTAGATCATCATGGACAAACGCTTTATCGCTCATTTCGGGATTTTGCCAATACCCCTGAGCAATACTGGGGCCGCTTAGCCAAATTTCTCCGATTCGACCATTCGAGCAACAAGTAGCGTTATCAGGATCGACGATACGCAAGTCCTGTCCACTATCAATATCGATAGCGCCGCATCCTACAAGGCTTCTGGCATTTAATTGATTGTCTTCAATCGAATGGACGATTCGTTGCTCCAAGGCAGCTTTATCAAATGCTGCAATCCTTGGAAGGGATTGTTTAGCGCCGCCAGTCGCCAAGAGTGTTGCTTCGGCCAGGCCATAACAGGGATAGAATGCCCGGCGCTGGAATCCACATGCCGTAAATGCTTCACTGAATCGTTGCAGGGTCAGCGGATTGATAGGTTCGGCGCCATTGAATGCCAGTTGCCAACTGCTGAGATCAATCCCCATCAACTCGTCGCGACTGATTTTTTGGACGCACAAATCGTAAGCAAAGTTAGGGCCGCCACTGGTATGTGCGCGGTAATCGTTAATGGCTTGCAACCAGCGTAGCGGTTTTTCCAAAAAGGCCATCGGGGACATCAAAACGGCGCTGGCCCCGCAATATAGAGGCTGCATGACATTGCCGATCAGTCCCATATCATGATAAAGCGGTAACCAACCGACTACAGTCGACCGTTCGTCGTGGCCGAATCGGCGTTGGATCAATTGCTGATTGGCCATCAAGTTGCCGTGGCTGATCATGACGCCCTTGGCGTTTCCGGTCGAGCCCGAGGTATATTGCAGAAAGGCTAGCTCCTTTTCTTGCAAGACCGGTACTTGCCATAAGCCGGTATCGTGAGTTTCGAGGGTATCGGTTTGAACCCAGCGCCTATCTGACAAACTTTCCGTGGCGCCGGCAAATTGGCGAATGCTATTCGCCACTTGACCGGTAGTCAGAATGATTTTCGCCTTGCTGTCGTCAATGATGGTCTGCAGCCTGGGCATATGCCGATTGTTGCCGGGCGGATAAGCTGGAACGGCAATAGTACCGGAATACAAGCACGCATAAAACGCTACGATATAGTCCAGCCCGGGCGGATAAAGCAATACCGCTCGCTCGCCTCGAAGCTCCATTCGATGTAATTGAAAAGCCAATTGCCTAGCTTCTCGATTGAGTTCGCCGTAGGTCAGCGAACGAGGGTTTGGGGCGCCGAAATCCAGAAATGTATACGCGATCCGATGTGGATGGCATACCGCGCGGAGTTGTAATATATCGGTCAAGGATATTGCCCCGTCGAGTAACGCGGGATCGATAACGGAACTGTCAAAATCAGGTCGATCGTTTAACACATACCCTCCGTACTCATAGAAGCTGATAACATGTATGCCGCGCGGTTACCCGGTTGTCTCGACAACACACTGCCGATCTTCAGATCCATGCCGATCGAATTCTTGTGCTGTCGTGCTTACCATTCTTTCTGCTACAGCGGCGTTTTTGTTTGTTCGAGGTGATTGGTTGCCGATGAGCGCCGAGCTTGATAGACACGGCAACTCACCATTAAATGCGTACTTAAACGACTTATATCGGTTTAATTAAATTGAAGACGATTAAGCGGAATATTTTCCTCATGGTTGTGTTGCATCAGCAGCAACACGGAAATATTTTTTTTTGTGGAATGACAATTCTTGAGGTAGACATTAAACATCGAATACGCTGAAAACGACGGGTGAAAACTACGTTCGAGATGTAAAAATTCCATTGAAATGGCCACTTGATGATGTTTTGAATGTCAACGCGGAGGTTTTACTAAAGAAATGGCGCGGAATATTCGGGGTAATGCCAAGCCGATTCATGGCTACTGCGGTACTAACAAGGTGGGTTGCGACTGCCTCTGGAATTCGCGTTAAGGGTTATGTTTGATACCTACCTTCAATCGGGTTCTGTCGTTCATCAAATGAATTTGATACTGGCGTCGAAGAATTCCGATGAGTTCAGAACGATTAACGATATGGCTGTTGAATTTGGTTTTTGATGCGAAACAGAACTATTGATCATCGATTTTAGGAGTTTCGATGAACCGCCTTATGGTAGTAGCGGTACTTCTGATAGAGGTCAAATCGATTAAAAAATAGACACCTTTGTCTAGCCATTGATATGATCAGCGAGAAAGGAGCTTGCACACAGACTTATCCACAGATTTTGTGGATAAGTCTGTCATTCCGGAACTTTGTCAGGGTAAATAATGCCCTATTGAAATTGATCAACGAATTCCTTTTCTCTAAATGAATCGGTGTGGAGAACAATATGGAAGCATTTTTGATAGCGACCGCTTTAGTCGCCTCATTTGGTACGCTGGTGTTATTTTACCGGGCAAATAGACTGTTGGCCGCTCTACCGGCTGACAAAGCTACTGTTTTGTCCGGAAAAGTCGTATCCCTCATGGTCTCTGCCGGTAAGTGGCTGACCGTTGCCGGCGGTATCGGCACGTTACCCTTGGTCGCGTTGTTGGTCTTTGCGCCCGATGCTCCGGGTTTCCAATGGATTGCTGCCAGCGGGTTCGCCGGCTGCCTGGCTTTCGTTCTGGCGGCATTGTTATTGGTTCCGGCCGGTTTGATCAACGGTATTACCCATTCGGACAAGATCAAACGACTGGCCGTCGGCGGCGCTCGTTTCGTCCTGGATAAAGGTCTGAGCCTGGTCCGTCAAAAAGCCTTCTGGATTAGC
>NPIE01001793.1_pt2 | contig 19046 bp, 16 predicted proteins | sample 8637661 | NCBI WGS metagenome assembly NPIE01 (sample SAMN07420842, study PRJNA396082) | bioreactor metagenome | isolation source: sample BA12 brine-fed electro-methanogenic bioreactor BA | place: Japan: Kochi | collected 2016-12-09
GGCTACCGGCTACCGGCTACCGGTCTGCCGACTGACAACTGCCGACTGTCCACTGTCCACTTGTTTTCTTGACATTCCCCCAAATTCAACGGAAATTTCATAACTATGAAAATAATTAAATGGTATTATCCCGAAAATCCGGCTGAGGCGGCCGGGCTTGCTGAATCGGATACGGTTTTCCTGCACAGCGGCGGAACCGGTCTGCTCATGAGTCACCTGAAAGGCGTGCAAGGGCTTGTGGATTTGAACAGGCTGCCCCTGAAGGCCATTCAATGCGAAAACAGCCTCATCACCTTCGGTAGTCTGTGCACCTATGCCGATGTGGTATCCTATCTTAAAAAACAGAACCCGGATCATCTTTTGGTTCAATCTTTACTCCATTCTGCCAGTACACCCCTCCGGAACCGCATTACCCTGGGAGGCACACTGGCCATGATGCCGCCCTGGTCCGATCTGACAGGTCCTCTTATGGCGCTGGATGCCCGCCTGACCCTGGAAGGAAAATCCCGGGGGGAATATTACGCGGAGGATTATATCACACAAAAAGAACTCCGATCCGGAACGGTGATCACATCCGTAAAAATCCCCCTGAATTGCGGTCTGTGTACCTATTACCGGGAAGTCCGGACTCAGCGGGATATGCCTCTGTTTAATCTGACAGTAGTTTTGAATGTTGAGAAAGACAAGATCACAGATGTCAGGTTAATTGCCGTGGGAACCCGGACAAAATTCACACGAATGAAGGAACTGGAAGCCTGGCTCAAAGGACAATCCTTAACAACCGTGAAGATCCCGGACATTGAAATGCGGTGCCGGCTTTCCTTTGGGAATAAAGCGGGAACCGACCCCGAATATCTGTCTGTAAAGGCCTCTATTGAACTGGGGCGTATGATCGCCCGGCTGGCAGGAGGTGCATCATGAAAGCAGAATTTACTGTAAATGGAAGCCTTCAGACGTTTACCTTTGATCCGGATGAGCGTTTATTGATTACATTGCGGAATCATGGTTATACTGACGTAAAAAACGGCTGTCTGGAAGGCGTCTGCGGCGCTTGTGTAATCCTTCTGAATGACAAACCGGTAAATTCATGTCAGGTTTTGACCGCCTCTGCCGCAGGTCAATCCATCACAACGGTTCGCGGCATCGGAACGCTTCACACACCCCATATCATCCAGGAAGCCTTTGCTGAAACCGGTGCAGTCCAATGCGGATATTGTACTCCCGGGATGATCGCTGTTACATATGCTTTGCTCCGTGACAATACCGATCCCTCAAACGAGGAAATTAAAAGTGCTTTGGATGGAAACCTTTGCCGCTGTACCGGTTACGTGAAAATAATCGATGCAGTGCAGCTGGCGGCAAAAAGACTCCGTGAAACACGAGAAAACGGATAAGATCATGAAAAAATATACACGTATCGGTAAATCCGAATTAAAAATTGATTCCCTTTCCCTCGCCACAGGGAATCATAAATTTACCGATGATTACAGTGTGAGGGGTTCTCTCCATTTAGCCCTTCTCTATTCCCCCCATGCCCACGCCGAAATTCTGAATATAGACGACTCGGAAGCCCTGAAATCCCCGGGGGTGGTCGATATATTTCACTATAAAAATGTCAAACCCATCCTTCACACTACGGCGGGACAGGGATTTCCCGAACCCTCTCCCTACGACACGGTTCTCTTCGATAAAAAAGTCCGCTTTGTTGGGGATAAGGTGGCCATGGTCGCCGCGAAAACGCTGAAAGAAGCCCGGGAAGCTTTGAAAAAAATCAAGGTGGAATACAAAATTCTTGATCCGCTTTTTGATCCGGAAAAGGCTATGGATCCGGAAGCACCCAAAATCCATGGTTCGGATCGGTATGCAGCGATTCCCGTCACCTATAAACCGGAGGAAAATCTGGCTGCAGAAGTTGAAATCGGCTTTGGTGATCTGAAAAAAGGCGAATCAGAAGCAGATTTTATTGTGGATGAAACGTATTATGCCCATTACGCTTCCCACTGTACGGTTGAACCTCATTCTGTCAAGGCCTTTTTTGACGAAATGGGCCGGCTGGTAATCGTTTCCACGACACAAGTCCCTTTTCATGCCAGACGAATCGTTTCAAGGGTTTGTGAATTTCCTCTCTCCAGAATCCGGGTCGTGAAACCACGCATCGGCGGCGGATTCGGTGCCAAGCAGGAAGTAATGCTGGAACAATTGGCTGCCTGGGCTGCCATAAAATTGAAACAGCCTGCAACACTGATCCTTTCCCGTGAGGAAGTTTTCCGTTCATCCAGAACCCGCCATCCCGTCCGGTCTCGACTGAAAATGGGTGTTAAAAATAACGGAGATATTACATTTCTGGATATGAATACACTCTTGAATTCCGGGGCATACGGAACCCACGCCCTGACAGTTCTTTCCAATTGCGGAGCCAAGGTTTTACCCCTGCTCAATAAAATTGAGAACCTTCATTTTTTGGGACGGTCTGTTTACACAAACCTTCCCGTGGGCGGTGCTTACCGCGGTTACGGCGCGACCCAGGGCTATTTCGCTTTGAATCAGCACCTGGATATTATATCTCGCCGACTCAACACGGATTTCATCGATTTTGTAAAAAAACACCATATCCGTAAAGGCGAAACGTCCCGGGTTTTCAAAGCCATCGGCGAAGGAACAGAAGGTGTGACACAGATTGTAAAATCCTGCAAACTGGATGAATGTATGGATTGGGGGGCAAAGGTCATTGGCTGGAAGGAAAAACGGGGAAAACAAATAATCAACGGAGATAAGGTCAGGGGGGTTGGTGCTGCCGTGGCCATGCAGGGTTCGGGCATTCCTCTTATTGATATGGGGGCTGCGTCTATGAAAATCAACGACGACGGCTCCTTTAACCTGGACATAGGAGCGACCGATATCGGAACAGGCTCAGATACGATCCTTGCACAAATCGCCGGCGAGGTGCTGGGAGTGGGTTCGGATAAAATCATTGTTCTCTCTTCCGATACAGACCGCACGCCTTTTGATGTGGGTGCATACGCGTCTTCTACGACCTACATTTCCGGCGGGGCTGTGAAAAAATGTGCCGAAAAGATCCGAGAACAAATTCTTGATGTAGCCGTTTCCATGAAAAAGTGGGACCGAAAAGATCTGGTTCTGGCAGATGATGCGGTAAACAATACCAAAACGCGTGAATCCATCCTCCTGGCAGAAATTGCCGTGTATGCGCTATACACACAGGATCAGTTTCAGATTCAGGCCTCGGCCTCTCACACCGCACCCGAGTCTCCCCCGCCCTTTATATCCACTTTTGTAGAACTGGATGTGGACAAACGAACCGGTAAGGTAGATCTGATCCGTGTGGCCACAGCCGTGGATTGCGGACAGGCCATCAATCCGATTCTGGCAGAAGGCCAGGTGGAAGGCGCTGTGGTGAACGGCTTGTCGTATGCTTTGGCTGAAAAATTTGTTTTTACGTCCAAAGGAAATCTGATCAATAGTCATTTTAAAGATTATAAAATTTTTACAACGGCAGATCTGCCGGACATGAAAACCCATATCGTGGAATCCCACGAAGAAACAGGACCCTTCGGCGCCAAATCAGTGGCTGAAATCGGCATCAATGTCCCCATGCCTGCTATAGCAAATGCAATTTATGATGCAGTTGGTATTCGCCTTTTTCAGGGGCCATTTACACCGGACAAGGTCTATGCCGCATTAAAGGAAGCGGGTAAACTTTGATAATCAAACACGGGTACCTCGCCCTCCCCGGGGAAAAATCCTTTCTCCCGCTGGATATTGAGATCAAAGACGGTAAAATTATCCGGACCGGTCCCAATCTTCCCGGTAAAGATATTTTAGATGCGGAAGGTTTAGTAATCTTTCCCGGTGCTATCGATCCCCATGTCCATTTCAATGATCCGGGGTACACAGAACGGGAGGATTTTACCCACGGCAGCCGCACTGCCGCATCCGGCGGCGTAACCACCCTTATCGACATGCCCTGCACATCTGTCCCGCCGGTTACAACCCTGAAAAATTTCCATAAAAAACTGGATGCGGTAAAAAATAAAAGTGTTGTGGATTTTGCTTTTTTCGGCGGTGTTTCGGGACAGTGTTTTGAAAATGACCCTCAGAAAAACATCCTGGAACTGGCTCCCTATGTGGTGGGTTTTAAAACCTATTTTATATCGGGAATGGAAACATTCCGCCGGCTGACACAAGATCAGTTTTTGCAGGTTTTGAAAGTTGCCAAAGATGTAAACCGTCCTGTTTTGCTTCATGCGGAAGATTATGACACCGTAACTCGCAATGAAGCGGCAGAGCGGGAAAAGGGTTCGGACTGGCAGAACTTTTACGCCTCCCGACCGGAAGAATCAGAACTCATAGCCGTTAAAAATGCCGTGAATCTGGCTCAGGTCTCCGGGGGATCTCTCCACATCGTTCACATCGGTACGGCGGAAGCGGCAGATTACCTGACCGGCAAACCCTTCGTTACCGGTGAAACCTGTCCCCACTACCTGGAATTCTCCTGTGAGGATTTTGAAGATTTGGGCAGTGCTTTGAAAACAACACCTGTGGTAAAATCCCCGGGAAATGGGGAAAACCTGTGGAAACACCTGATGTCGGGTACCGTTGATTTTGTGGCATCCGACCACGCTCCCGCCCCTGCTTCCCAAAAAAACACCGGTTCTGCCTGGACTGATTATTCCGGCATTCCCGGTACAGGCACTTTATTTCCATATATGTATTCTGAAGGACTGATCAGGCGAAAAATGCCCTTAGACCGTTTTTTGAAGGTCACATCCGAAAATGCAGCCAGACGGTACGGACTCTTTGACCGGAAAGGGTCCATTGAACCGGGAAAAGATGCCGATCTGATTCTCCTGGATCCGGACAAAACAACCGGCATCCGGGGTAAAGACTTTTATTCCAAAGGGAAAATTACACCTTTTGAAGGACTGATTTTCGAGGGAAAAATTATGAAGACCCTCCTTCGCGGACAAACAATCTACGACGCAGATAAAGGAATTACTGTCCCTCCGGGTACCGGACATTTTTTACGAAAAGGATAAGTATTTATGACCTATATACTTGGAAATGCTGTGATTACAGACGGATTCTCCACCCTCATAGAAAACGGGGCTCTGGAAATTTCTGACGGCAAAATCATCCGCATGGGTAAAACAGAAGAATTGAAAAAAGAAGATTGCCGGTTTTACGATCTGAAAGGCCGGCTGGTGCTGCCCGGTTTGTTAAATCCCCATCATCACCTCTACTCAGCCTTGGCTACCGGACTGGCGCCTATAGGACCCACAGAAAATTTTCAGCAGATCCTGGAGAATCTCTGGTGGCATCTTGACCGGTCTCTGGATAAGGAAACCAGCTATTATTCAGCCCTTCACGGACTTCTCCAGTCCATAAAATTCGGCGTAACCGCCATCTTCGACCATCATGCTTCCATGAATGCAGTCCGAAAGAGTCTGAACTTTTTGGAAATAGCTTTTATAGAAACTAACCTGAAAGGGCTCCTCTGTTTTGAAATATCCGACCGCATGGGAAAAGAGGCAGTCAAGGAACACCTGGAGGAGAATATCCGCTTTTATGAAAACCATAGAGGAAATCCCCAAATACAGGGACTTCTGGGACTCCATGCCAATTTCACGCTGAGTGATGAGACAATGACATACATAGCAGACAACAAACCTGCAGATATGCCCATTCATATCCATTGCGGGGAAGATAAATCCGATTTTGATTTTTGTGTCAGGCATGGAACAGCCGGACCGGCAGACCGGCTTGCAAAATTCGGACTTCTGGACCGGAATTCTCTTCTGGCCCATTGCATTCACCTGTCCGATAAAGATTATGAGTGGATTGAAACGGTCAATCCCGTCGTCATATCCAATCCGGAATCCAATGCCAATAATAATGTGGGAGTGATGGATACGCGGCGTATTAAAAATTATATTTTGGGAACAGACGGCATGACGGGCAATATTTTAGGCACGATGAGATCGCATTTTCTGCTCCGAAACGGGAGAATTGACAACCCCCTAACCTGTCTGTTTCAACGGCCGGCCGAAGTGATACAGCGATATTTTCCCAAGGCCGGAACTCTGAAGGCAGGATTTGATGCCGATATTGCCGTCACGGATTATATCCCCGTTACACCTATCTCACTCGATAATTTATTGTATCATTTGATTTTCGGCGTACAGGGACAGGAAATGTATATGACCATCGCCAACGGCACTATCCTCTGGGAAAAGGGAGAATTCAAAACTTTCGATGAAGAAAAAATCCGGCATGATGTCCGGGAAGCCGTAAAAAAATTGTTTAAGGTGTATCATGAGTGACCGTTTCGGGATCGTTCCTTTTCGGACTCTTACATCATATTTGCTCCGTTCTCTGGAACAGGGACGTGCATTCGGGTTATATGATTCCCTCTTTTTTTCACCGGCGGACAGCGATTCTTTTAAAACAGATGTCTTTGGTCAGCCCCTGGATACACCGCTTGGTCCCGCCGCAGGTCCCCACACCCAAATGGCCCAGAATATCGTATCCGCCTGGCTCTGCGGCGCCCGGTATATCGAATTGAAAACAGTCCAAACTCTGGATGACATTACCATCTCAAAACCCTGTATCGATCTTCAGGACGAAGGCTATAACTGTGAATGGTCCCAGGAACTGAAAATCGAAGAATCCTTTACTGAATATCTGAAAGCCTGGATACTGATTCATCTGCTCCACCAAAAATTCCGGCGGAAGGGGCCTGTTGGAACGGTCTTCAATATGAGCGTTGGCTACGACATGGCCGGCATTCTCAAGGAGAATGTCCAGTGGTTTTTCAATAAAATGGCGGATTGCCGGACGGAAAAAGAAACCCTGCTGGATGAAATCCGGGATCTGTTCCCGGCGGTGGACGAATTGAATATTCCTGACTGCATGTCAAACAATATAACTCTGTCCACCATGCACGGTTGTCCGCCTGATGAAATCGAAAAAATCGGCACATATCTGTTGGAAGAGAAAAAACTTCACACCTATATCAAACTTAATCCCACGCTTTTGGGTGCCGGAAAAATCCGGGAGATTTTGAATAAACTGGGCTATGATACGAGGGTCCCTGATATAGCCTTTGAACATGATATAACCTGGAATGCGGCGAAACAGGTCATCCGGTCACTCGGCGGCAAAGCAAAAAATGAGGCGCTCCATTTTGGTGTCAAACTGACAAATACGCTGGAAGCTCTGAATCACAAGGATATCTTCAGCGAGGATGCCATGTACATGAGCGGAAAGGCCCTCCATCCCATCAGCATCAATGTGGCCGACATGGTTCGTCAGGAATTCCCCCGGCTGTCCATCTCTTTTTGTGCCGGCGTAACAATCCACAACATTCAGGATGTTCTGTCCTGCGGATTATCCCCGGTTACGGTTTGTTCCGATCTTTTAAAACCGGGAGGTTATGGCCGGTTATCCCGGTATTTGGAAAAGACGGGCACCCTGCCTGATCCTTTTTCTTCGGAAGCCCGGCAATATCTCATGGCTTACGCACAAAACGTAACAGACAATCCTCTGTATCGGGCAACCCGTCCCAACATCAAAACAGAAAGGCTCCTGAAACCCTTCGATTGTATTGCCGCCCCTTGTGTTGGGACCTGTCCCGCAAATCAGAACATCCCCGAGTATATGTACCGCACAGCCCATGACGACCTTCCCAACGCTTTCCGGGCTATCCTCGGAACCAACCCTTTTCCCTCGGTTACGGGGATGGTTTGTGATCACCTGTGCCAGACCAAATGCACCCGGATCAACTACGAAAATGCACTGCTCATCCGGGACATCAAACGTTATGTCGCTGAAAATACTCCGACAGAAGAGCTGATTCCCCCGTCTCAAAAAAACGGAAAAAGGGCTGCTGTCATCGGAGCCGGTCCTTCCGGGCTGGCCTGCGCTTATTTTCTCGTCCTTTCCGGATTTGACGTGGATGTCTATGAAACCAAAGCATTTCCCGGCGGCATGGCAGCCGATGCCATTCCAAAATTCCGGCTTTCGGAAAAAGCGCTCCGGGAGGATATTCGACGCATCGAAAAACTGGGTGTACGAATCCATACATCCCACCCCATTGACCGGAATCGATTTGAATCCATCCGGGAGAAAAGTGATTTCGTTTACATTGCGGTTGGAGCACAGAAATCCCTGAAGGTTCACATTCCCGGGGATGATGTAAAGGGAGGGCTTTTGGATCCTCTGGTCTTTTTATCCGGAGTGAGAAAAGGGGATCAATCTTTCAAGGGAAAAAATATTATCATTTTAGGCGGCGGTAACACGGCCATGGACGCGGCCAGGACGGCCAGGCGGCTGGCAGAGAAAGACGGGACAGTCACCATTGTCTACCGCCGGACCCGACGCGAAATGCCGGCCGACCAGGATGAGATCTCTGCTGCCCTGAAAGAGGGTATAGAACTGATAGAACTGGCAGCACCGGAAAAAATTCTGTCTGAAAAGGGATTTGTTACCGGATTGGTATGCAGCCGTATGAGGCTGGGAGAAAAGGATGCTTCCGGAAGGCCGCGGCCGGAAAAAATTCCCGGGAGTGACTTTACATTGAAGGCAGATACCCTGATTCCCGCCTTTGGACAGGAACGGATTATTGATTTCGTCCCGGAAGACATCCTGAAACTAAAGAATGATGAAACCCGGGAAACCGGAATTCCCAATGTCTTTATCGGCGGTGATGCATGGCGGGGAGCATCCACGATTATCAAAGCAATCGGAGACGGACGGCGAACGGCTCAAGTCATTCTGAATCGATGCGGACAGTCACTGGAAACATCCCGGCTCACAATTCCCCGGGAAAGCCGTTCACACCGGGAACACCATAAAGCCCGGGCACAGATAGTTCCGGGCGTACACCCTGAAGAAATTCCCCTGGAAGAACGGGACGGGCAGAACCTTGTGGAACTCACACTTACACACGATAAAGCCGTGACCGAGGCATCCCGATGCCTGCTTTGTGACGAGGTTTGCGATATCTGTGTCACCGTATGTCCCAACCGGGCAAATATTTCCTACACGGTGAAACCTTTTGAAATCCCCCTGAAAAAAATACGGTGGAAAAACAGTCGGATTGTAACGGAAGATGACGGTCTGTACCGAATTCATCAGCCCTATCAAATTCTGAATATCGAGGATTTCTGCAATGAATGCGGAAACTGCACGACATTTTGTCCCACAGCCGGGGCGCCCTACAAAGACAAGCCCAAAGTAGCTCTGACGGAAGAGAGTTTTCGAAAGATGGAAGAAGGATTTTTCCTGAAAGATCATATTCTGCGGTATAAAAGAAGCGGTGAGATTTTATCCCTGACTGAAGCAAAAGATGCCTGGCTGTATGAAGGCAAAGATTTTTCGGCAATCCTGGATCAAACGTCCTTTGAAATCCGCAGCATAGATATCTCATCGCGGGAACATAAAGAAATTCATCTGCATGATGCCGTCACCATGAGCCTGATACGAAAAGCACTGATACACGAAAGGATAGGATATGAAAACCGCTGAATATATTCGACAAAAAGCCCGCGAATACAGGGATGACACAGCCCGGTATCTGTCAGAGATGGTGAAAATTCCCTCTGTCAGTTGTGAAGAAAAAGAGGTGATACTGAAAATCAAGGAACTCCTCGAATCTGCCGGTGTGCACCATGTGCGGATAGATGCCCTGGGGAATTGTATTGCACGGGTTGGAAACGGACCGAAAATCCTGGCCATCGATGCCCATATCGACACGGTGGATACGGGAGACGAATCCCAATGGGAGTTCCCGCCCTTTTCAGGTCTGATTAAAGACGGATATGTCCACGGCCGGGGAACCGTGGACCAGGAAGGGGGCGCTGCCTCAATGATCACCGCTGCCCGGATTCTGACAGAGATGAAATATGACGGAGATTATTCTGTCTATTTCACGTTTACCGTCATGGAGGAAGACTGCGACGGCCTGTGCTGGGAATACCTGATCAACGAGGAAAAACTGGTCCCTGATATGGCCGTTATCACCGAACCGACAAATCTGGGCATTTACCGGGGACACCGGGGACGGATGGAAATGGAGCTTTACTTTAGAGGGCTTTCTGCTCACGGATCAGCCCCGGAACGGGGAAACAATGTTATCTATTCCGCCTCGAAGGTTGCCCTTGAAATCGAAAAACTGAATGAAAATCTTCACATGGATTCATTCCTGGGTAAAGGAACAATAGCCGCCACCCTTTTACGGAGTCAGTCTCCTTCGTTGTGTGCTATTCCTGATCTTGCCCGCATGCATATTGACCGGCGTCTGACCTGGGGAGAGAATAAGGAAAGTGCTCTGGCTGAATTGGAAAAGATATGCGACAAGGATATAACAATTGAGGTCCCTGATTATGACAGACCCAGCTACAAAGGCACCGTTTACACAATTGAAAAATATTTCCCTACCTGGAAAATACCGGAAACCCATCCCCTGGTGGATACAGGGGTAAAAACATACGAAGCACTCTTTCACAACAAGCCGCGGATCGACAAATGGACGTTTTCAACAAACGGTGTATCGCTTTGCGGGCGTCACGGGATCCCGTGTATCGGATTCGGACCGGGACATGAAATCTATGCCCACGCCCCCAATGAAAAAACACCGGTTGAGCATCTGGAGAAGGCTGCGGCATTCTACACCCTGATGCCATACCTGCTATAAATTGCAGAGAGTATGGAGGACGCAGAGGAAAATGAGATGATTTATGGATGATGATATTAATAAGTTGACTGAAAAAATAATAGGACTGGCAATCAAAGTTCATAAGAATCTTGGTCCTGGTTTCCTGGAATCTGTCTATCAGGCGGCACTGGCATATGAACTTCAAAAGGCCGGAATCACGTTTGAAAAAGAAAAAACTTTACCAGTTCATTATGCAGATATTATTATCGATAAAGGCTTTCGTTGTGATTTTCTTATCCACAACCAGCTGGTTGTCGAATGTAAAGCAGTCAGCAGAATGACAAATATTGATCAGGCACAACTTTTAAATTATCTAAAAATTTCAAAATTACAGGTGGGACTACTAATAAATTTTAATGTACCTGTTCTGAAAGACGGACTCAAGCGACTCGGGAATAATCATAAAGAAAAAACTCCGCGTCCTCTGCGGACTCTGCGGTTAACTCAAAAGGACTCAAGCGACTCGTGAATAATCATAAAGAAAAAACTCCGCGTCCTCTGCGGACTCTGCGGTTAACTCAAAAGGAGTAAAAATGCCCCAGACACTCTTACACGGAAAACACCTGATCACCTTTCAGGACTGGTCCAACCCGGAAATTGAAATGGTCCTGAATGTGGCTTCCGACTTAAAACGTCGCTTCGCCATGGGTGAAGCCCACAGGCTTTTGCAGGATAAGACGTTATTTATGATGTTTTTTGAACAATCCACCCGGACCAGGAATTCCATGGAAGCAGGAATGACACAGCTGGGCGGGCATGCGCATGATCTCACGCCGGACAAGATGCAGCTTTCCCATGGTGAATCTGCCAAAGATACCGCTATGGTCCTCTCTCGAATGGGGCACGGTATTGCCTGCCGAAACTGCTTTTACGGAATCGGAAATCCTTATCTGAACGAACTGGCGGAACATGCATCCATCCCGGTCATGTCCCTGCAGGATGATTTGTACCATCCCATGCAGGTCATCGCCGACCTGATGACTATCCGGGAATATTTCGGAGCCAACACAAAAGGGCTAAAGGTGACCGTTTCATGGGCTTATGCCACATCCCATGCCAAACCCCTCTCCGTCCCCATTTCCCAGTTTCTCATGTTCCCTCGTTTCGGTATGGATGTCACCATCGCCGCACCTAAAGAATTCCCCTTCCCCGATTTTCTGGTGAAACAAGCCGGTGAAAACGCCCAAAAATTCGGCGGTTCACTCCGGTACACGGATGATATGGATGAAGGGTTTGAAGGGGCTCATATTGTCATACCCAAAAATTGGGGCGGGTTCGGCAATTGGAGCTTTGACGAATACAATGCCAATGAAGAGGCTTGCAAGCAAGAGATGAAAGCGAATCTTGAAAAATACAGGGATTGGATCTGTGATGAACGGCGAATGAAGCTGGCGGCGCCGGAAGTAAAATACATGCATGCCCTCCCGGCAGACCGGGGCAGGGAAGTGACAGATGCCGTGATAGACGGACCGGTCTCCATTATTTACGAAGAAGCGGAAAACCGTCTCCATACTGCCAAAGCCGTCATGGCTCTCACCATGGGCGGAAGACCCTGAACAGGGCTTAACATAGCATAAATTTATGATACGCTTTTTCTACACATGTTCTGAATGCAACAGGGAATACGAAATCCGTCCGAACCGGATGCTCTGTCCGGAGTGTGCAATAAAACAGTCTTCGGATGAACCCCTCCGGGGGATTTTGGATGTGATGTTGGATGGCCGAATTGCCAATCCTGAGGACCCGTTTGCTTTTCTGCCGGTGGAAAAGAAATATTATCCTTCGGTGCCGCTTGAGCCCACACCTCTGTGGCAATCTGAGCGACTGACGGATAAAACAGGATTTCCACATCTTTACCTGAAAGACGAAACCCGTCAGCTGACAGGATCTCTGAAGGACCGTGCTTCCCTTTTGGTAGCAGCTTTTGCCCGCCGCGAAGGCATTCGGGAAATCGCAGTAGCATCCACCGGAAATGCAGGTTCATCCATGGCAGGCATAGGGGCTGCAGCCGGACTCAAAATCACCCTCTTTCTGCCCAAAACCGCCCCCAGGGCCAAAATGATCCAGGCCCTCCAATACGGTGCCAGGGTAATCCCCGTGGATGGTAATTATGACCGTGCTTTTGACCTTTCCATGGCATACAGCAAAAAAAACGGGATACTTAGCCGTAACACTGCCTACAATCCCCTTACCATCGAAGGAAAAAAAACCGTGTCTTTGGAAATTTTTCATCAACTGGGAAACACACCCGATATAATTTTTGTCCCTGTCGGCGACGGCGTGATCCTCAGCGGGGTTTACAAAGGATTCCGGGATTTGAAAGAACAGGGATTGACTGATCGAATCCCCCACGTCGTGGCTGTACAGGCAAAGGGCAGTGATGCCATTGCTCAAGCCTTGGAAAACGGCAGTTTCACACCTGTCGCCGCCTGCACCCTGGCCGATTCCATCTCTGTGGATATCCCCCGGAACGGATATGCTGCCCTGAAACACTTGAAAGAGAACAAGGGATCATGCGTGACGGTGACGGATGATGAAATCCTAAAAGCCCAAAAAGAGCTTGCTTCTACATCCGGTCTTTTTGCCGAACCGGCTGCTGCCGCCTCTTATGCAGGGTTCCTTAAAATTAAAGACACCATCCCCAAAGATAAAAAGGTCGTGCTTTTGATTACGGGAAACGGACTGAAAGATACGGGTACTGCACAAAAAGGCATTGTTTTTCCCAGCCAGGCAATTTCATCCCCGGAGGCGTTGGATCATGATTGAAGGTGTGATCCTTGCTGCAGGGTTTTCACAACGGGCAGGGACGTTCAAACCGGCCCTGCTGCTGAACGGAAAACCCCTGATCAGGCATTGTATCGACAGCATGCGTCCAATCTGTGACCGGATTATTATTGTAGGCGGACACGCATTTGAAACCCTCCGGGATTTGTGTATTGGTGATCCGGACCTGGTTCTTGTCTTCAATGAAAACTTTGAATCCGGAATGTTTTCATCGGTGCAGAGCGGTCTTCGGGTTGTTCAGGGAGAAAAGTTTTTTCTGATTCCCGGCGATCAGCCGGTGGTGAAACCGGACACATACCGGCAGATGCTGAAAGCCGGGGGAACTCTCATTGTTCCACGCTATCGGGGGAAAAAGGGCCATCCGGTACTCTTTGCATCATCCCATATTCCGGGAATTTTATCCATGCCGGAAGACGGGATCCTCCGGGATTATATTCACAGCCAGGACATAACCCTTCTGAATGTGGATGATCCGGGGATCGGAATGGATGTAGATAATCCCCGTGATTTCGATAAAATTGAAGCGTTTATACGGGAGCAAACACCGTGAAAATGACCATCAGCAAATCTATAAAACGGACGGATGCCCGCGAGAAGATCCGGGGTGAAGCTCAATACATCAGCGATATGGATTTTAACGATCCCTTTTACCTGAAAACCGTCCGCAGCACACGACCCCATGCCAAAATACTGGAAATTCATCTGCCGGACTTGCCTGAAGATTTTTTTGTTATTGATAAACGTCATGTCCCCGGAAAAAACCGCATGCGGACTGTTGTTTCAGATCATCCCATTTTTGCAGAGGATGAAGTGCTTTATATCGGTCAGCCGGTCCTTCTGGTCGCAGGTCCCGACCGTGAAACTGTTTATGAAATATCACAAAAGATCCGGATTGACTATGAAGATCTCCCGGCGGTTTTTACCCTGGAGGAATCAGAAAAGCAAAACTGTGTTTTTACGGAATATTCGTTTTCCAGGGGGGAACCGGATCCTGCTTTTGAAAAGGCTTCAAAAATCATTGAGGATGAATACCGGACCGGCCTTCAGGAGCATGTGTATCTGGAGCCCCAGGGGATGGCGGCAGAGGTGAAGGACGGCACGGTCTTTGTTTACGGATCCATGCAGTGTCCCTTTTATGCCGAAGGTGCCCTTACCGAAGCGTTGAATATACCGGCAGACAAAATCCGGGTTATTCAAACCACAACCGGCGGAGCCTTCGGAGGCAAAGAGGAATTTCCATCCCTCACTGCCTGCCATACAGCCATTGCTGCCCTGGAAACAAAGCATCCCGTCATCCTCATATACGACCGGGATGAAGATATTATCTGCTCCACAAAGCGCCATCCTTCGATCGTCCGCTACAAAGCGGGACTCGATGACAAAAACCGGGTAATCGTTCTGGATATTGACATTTTATATGATGCCGGGGCTTATACCGGCCTCTCTCCTGTGGTGCTGCAGCGAGGAATTTTCTCTGCCACCAATGTGTACAACTTCCATCATCTGAAGGTCCGGGGACGGAATTTCCGGACTCACACCGTACCATCCGGTGCTTTTCGGGGATTCGGAGCACCCCAGTCCGTTTTTGGAACGGAGATGCTGATGCACAACATCGCCGTTTCTTTGGGATTCGATCCCCTTGAATTTAAAATGAAACATATCCTGAAGCAGGGGGATCCTTCCTGCACCGGCGGAAAAATTCACGATAAGGTCATCCTCCCGGAGCTGGTTGAAAGAGCTTTGGATTTGTCGGAATACCGTCAAAAAATTCAGAAGAAGAAAAAATTCACCGGGGTTGGCATCTCCCTTTTCCTCCACGGCTGCGGATTTACGGGAAACGGTGAGCAAACCATCAGGGGAAAAATTATCCTCCGGAAATGTGAAGACCGGGTTATTTTAAAAATCTCAAGTGTGGAAATGGGACAGGGAGCCGATACGACCCTACGTAAAATCGTTGCCCATACTCTGGATTTGCCTATCGAGAAGGTTACCTGCGAAAGCCGGGATACTGGACTTATCCCCGATTCGGGTCCGACCGTGGCGTCCCGGACGATTATGATCGTGGGGGGGCTTTTAAAGACAGCTGCAGATGAGATGAAATCCCGGTGGAATGAAGCTGAGGATTTTGAAATCAGTAAAGTATATCATCATCCCGATTTTCTGGCATGGGATAACGACACTTTTCAGGGAAATGCTTACCCCACCTATTCCTGGGGCGTCAATGTGGCAGAAGTGGAAATTGATCCGGCGACCTATGAAATTCACGTTCAAAAAATTACAGGGGTTTACGATGTGGGACGGGCCATTGACGAAAGGGCTTTGCGCGGACAGATGGAAGGGGGTATCGCACAGGGAGCAGGATGGGCAACCATTGAAGTGATGAAAACCAAAGAAGGCAGATTGGTGCAGCACAACCTTACGGATTATAAAGTTCCCACATCCATGGATATTCCTGAAATCATCTGCGATTTTATTGATAACCCCTACGAATTTGGTCCTTTCGGTGCAAAGTGTGCCGGGGAGCTCCCCATGACCGGTGCTCCGCCGGCTGTCGCTGCCGCTGTATCAAACGCTCTGGGGATCTTCCTTAAAGAACTCCCAATTACGCCGGAAATGCTCATGGAGTTAGAGAAACATGACAATTGAATTCACATTAAACGGCAAAACTCAAACGATAGACATCCATCCTGCCCGGCGGCTGCTGGATATTCTCAGAGAGGATTTTCATCTTACAGCAGTTAAAGAGGGCTGCGGTGAGGGAGAATGCGGTGCCTGTGTTGTTTTGATGGACGGGAAAGCGGTGAATTCCTGTCTGATTCCTGCCGGATATCTGGAAGGGAAATCCATCCTAACCCCGGAAGGATTTAAAGAATCCCCCAGGGGTAAGGTCATTGAAGAGGCTTTTATTGAAGCCGGGGCGGTTCAGTGCGGGTTTTGCACACCAGGTTTAATCATGGCGGTTGAATCCCTCCTGAACGAGAATCCGGATCCTACGGAAGCACAAATACGGGAGGGGCTTTCGGGGAATCTCTGCCGGTGTACGGGCTATCAGATGATTTTCAAAGCTGTCCGCCTGGCTGTGGAGAAGGGAGAGGGATTATGGTAAAAGCATACCGCCCCCAAACCCTTGCCGAAGCTTTGATAATCCGGAATGAAACCGATTGCCTGCCAATTGCCGGAGGAACCGACCTCATGGTGCAAAAGGCCCGCGGAACGGGCCTGGGACCCGATTTTAAAAAGCCGCTGCTTTTTGTGGGACACCTGGCTGAATTGCGCCGGATTGAAAAGAAAAAGGATTGCATCCATATCGGCCCGGCCGTATTACTCTCAGAAATCCTGAGCAACCCCCTTATTCCGGACACCTTTAAAAAGGCTGTAGCTTTGATGGCTTCACCGCCATCCAGAAATCTGGCAACCCTGGGAGGGAATATCTGCAATGCCTCACCGGCCGGTGACACCCTCCCCTTTCTGTATGCTGCCAATGGAGAAATTCTTCTGGAAAACCATACCTTCGAAAGACGGATTGCCATTGAAGACTTCATTACCGGACCCAAAAAGACCGATCTGAAATCAGATGAATTGCTGACAGATATTATCATCCCGGACATGGATTTCTCCGTCACCTACTACAGAAAAGTGGGGCAGCGCCGGGGAATGAGTTTGACAAAGGCTTCCTTTCACGGACTTGCAGACGTGCAGGACGGGTATGTGATAGATCTGCGCATGGCTTTCGGATCCGTTGCCCCAACAGTAATCCGCTCACGGGATATTGAAAATTCCCTGATTGGTGAACCTGTCAACGGCCTTAAGAATCGCTGTCAGGAAATTCTTGAACGATATGATCCTCTCATACAGCCCATTGACGATGCCCGGTCCAGTGCCGGATACAGGAAAAAGGTCTGTTTCAATATTATAAAAGATTTTCTCAACCATCTGGAAAAAAATCAAGGAGATACAATATGAGTGAGAACAAAAAATTTCTTAACCTGGTTCTCGTTTACAGCGGCCTGTGGGGACTTGCAGAAGCCACACTGGGTTATTTGCTTCACTTTCTGCCGACAGGGGTTGCAGGTATGATCATGTTTCCCGTAGCCTTCTATTTCATGTTCAACCTGTATAAATCATCCGGTGTTCAATCTGCTGTTCTCATGGCGGGGTCTATTGCTGCAGGTATTAAACTAACCGGACTGGCGATACCCCTTCAGCCCCCAATGAGTGTTATCAATCCGGCTTTTTCCATCCTTTTGGAATCCCTGGTGATTTTTATTTTTGTAAAAAGCACGGCAAAACGGGAAAACGTGTATGTAAAAACCTTTATCATGACCGCAAGTCTCATGGTACTCTTTGTCATAGCACAAGCTCTGTTCACCCGGCCGGCGGAAGGACTTTATCTTATGCCCTTCTTGTCTATGACGGGTTATATTTTGTTGAATGCGATTGTTGGCTCACTGATGATTGGAACCTGGTTGCGCTATCCTCTGGGAAATCTTTCTGAATATACACACCGTCTGTCCATCCTCCGTCCCGGAATTGTAATTGCAGCGGCAATATTACTGGAAGCAGGTACCCGTCTGATCTGACATGACAGTCTATGAAAAACTACTGAAGGATATTCCCCACATTCCGGTTGATGAAATCATCATCGGTTTCTTTACTGTATTAGTGAAATCAGGGGAAAAAGCCGGTATGGCATCAACAATCAAGTACGGGACAACTCATGATCGGATCGGGGATGTATGGGAATTGGAAAAAAAGACCCTCCGTGAACTGGCAGAACTCGTCTGTTCAGATAACTTGCTTGCAGCTTCTTTGGGGATGGCCGCAATAAATTCTTACTGGTCAGAGCGAAACTCCGGGTATATAAGTGCCAATGCCAAAGATATCGTGCTGGATAAAGGGCGCGGAAAAACCGTGGGGGTGATTGGGCACTTTCCCTTCCTTAATGAAAACCGGGAGCAATACAAAGAACTCATGATCTTTGAAAAATTTCCGCAGGAAGGAGATTGGGGGGAAAGGGATATCTCTGAGCAACTTCCCCGGGCGGATGTCGCAGCCCTGACAGCAACCACTTTAACCAACCACACCTTTCACGAAGTAATCCGTCACATGTCCCCGGAGAGTTATAAAATTATCCTGGGACCCACCACACCCCTTTCACCGGTCCTTTTTGACTACGGATTCCATGCCGTTTGCGGCACACTCATCCGGGATTATGATCTGGTGAAAAAGCAGGTTCTGGTAGCTACGCCGACACGATATTTGGAGGGCGTGGAATATGTGGGGCTGAAGAATTCTGAATTCTGAATTCTGAATTGAGTTAAGTAATGATGAATTTGGTTTGGAGGAAAATAGATGTCTTATCCTGAACATCCTGAATATCTATGTTTGAAAATGATGAATGATGAATGATGAATTCTGAATTGAATTAAGGAATGATGAATTTGGCGTGGAGGAATAAAGATATCTTATCCTGAGCATCCTGAATATCTATGTTTGAGAATGCTGAATGATGAATGATGAATTCTGA
>NPIE01021643.1_pt1 | contig 19036 bp, 14 predicted proteins | sample 8637661 | NCBI WGS metagenome assembly NPIE01 (sample SAMN07420842, study PRJNA396082) | bioreactor metagenome | isolation source: sample BA12 brine-fed electro-methanogenic bioreactor BA | place: Japan: Kochi | collected 2016-12-09
TGAGAATTATGATGAGTATATGGTGTATGAGGCTTATCCGTTGATAACGACGAGTATGGATTTTGATATCACCAATGTGAGTGATGAAACCAAATATCTGAATAAAACAGAACCCTATTCTGTCATTGTTTACATAGAAAATGCCGAATTAGAGTTGAATGAACTTATTTGTCAATCAAATCTTATTGAAAGCGCGGATAGCTTGCAGCTTTTGTATAAAAAAAATCTTGAGCTACAAAAGGTTCTCAACATAAATGACTATATCGAAGAAAGACAATTGATATGGCACGCTGATACCAACGAGTATTGTTTTATTAGCTATGAAGAGAAAAAACTTTATTTTGGAAACACTTATAACATGTTAGGTTTCGATTATTTTAAGGGGGGTATTTATGACATTACTTTGAACGCTGATATACCAATAGATAATTCGAGTTTATTAGAATCTTTTGATTGGAGAAAAAGACATAATGCAAATAAAGAACCTGAATTGGGAAATCCATATTATGATGGGTATAATGGATGGTTAACACCCGTCGGCTTACAATTTTGCAATCATTGTTGGGTATTTGCTCCATTACATCAAACCGAAGCAATAGTCAATTTGTATTATAATCAACAGTTAAACTTTAATTAATCCGAACAAGAGTTAGCCTCTTATGTTGACCAAAACGACAATTGTAATGGAGGATCTGCAGGTTCGAGCCTGAATTATATCAAAATTCATGGTGTTGTGGATGAAGTTTGCTTTGAATATCCGTATAATAATATCATGCCTCCCTCTGCTGTGAATGTTGATTGTGATTGGAAGTGTGAAAGCCCTGAAAAGATAACTAAGATAAACAATTGGGATTCAAAGGAAACTAATATTCTCGATGAACTTAAGAAAGCATTAATCGAATATGGACCAATTACAATTAACATTGAAGAATGGTGGCATTATGTAGTATTGGTGGAATATGGTAGAATACTATTAAATGACACAATTTATACAGATATTGGAGGATCTGATGATTAACTAATAATTGGTGAGAATGGACAATACTTGCAATATGTTGGTAAGACTTATTGGATTTGTAAGGATAGGTTCAGGTGAGTTCACAGGATATTAACCTGGAAAGTGCTAAAGTTATTTTGGAATAGGGTCATAGTGACCGGGTGACTTCGAGTCACCCGGTCACTGGCATTTTTGGCTTCATTGTCTTGCAGGCATCCAGGATTGCACGATTGAGCGATTGAACGGTAGCACGATATTCGAAGTAGGGACCCAAGCAATCGCGAGATCGTTACCTCTTGCAATCCTGCCTGCAGGGCTTTCAATTTGGCGTGGGTCCTAGGCCCCATCAGGTTAGATAAGGGGGCAAACGATGGTGATTAAAACAAATAGACCTGACAGGTCTGTTCTTTGCAAAAAGAAATTTCATTTTCGACACAGGGACCTTGTCGCCTTACTCGCCTTATTCGCTTTCCTCGCCAGGTCGCATTCGTCGCCTTAGTCGCCTCAGCCGCCGAACGCGCCTACCCGCAATGGAAAAAGCGATTCACCAACTGCATCAACTTTTCTTCGTTGTCACCGATCTCTTCGCGGATGTTTTTGTCATTGTATTTCTTCAAGTATTCGATGATCCAGTCCAGCATGCCTTCGGTGAAGACCCCGTATTTGGTGTAGATATCTTTTTGCTTTTCGAGCTGCCCGGCAGATTCCCAGCAGGAAGCCGGCAGGCTGGATAATTCAGCAAGTTTTTTCTTATCCTTGAAAATATCTACATCCACATAGGTCTTTTTCGCAAAGGCAAGCGGATTTTTCATTTCAAAACCATGCCGGGCGGCTACCACGAGACCGGCCATGAGCAGGTGGAGGTCTGCCGATCCATCAGGACAACGGAACTCAACGGTTTGTTTGTCGCTGAAGCTTTCCTTCACCGGGGGTTCTTTGGGGTTGGCATGGGAGATCATATCTTTCTTGGCCGACCATCCCAGGGGAACTCTTACGAGTACCGAGCGGTTGCGGTCGCCCCAGCAAATATTGGTGGGAGCTTCCTGGTGGGGCACCAGCCTGAAGTAAGAGGTGGGATTGGTGTTGCCAAATGCAGTCAGTGAAGGGGCACAATCCAGGAATCCCGCAATGGCGGTTTTGGCCACATCACTCAGTCCGTTTTCATCGATCATGGCATTTTTACCATCTTTCATCAGACGGGTATGGATGTGCAGTCCGCTACCGGCCTTGCCTACCGTAATTTTGGGTGCAAAGGTAACCGTCAGTCCGTATTCAAATGCCAGGGTGCGAATGATCCATTTTGCGATGAGCAACTGGTCGGCGGCATCTTCCACATCCACCGGCAGGAACTCAATTTCATTTTGCTCATAAATCTTGTCACCCATACTGAAGTTTCCTACTTCCGAATGACCATATTTGATATTGCCCCCGGTTTGTGCGATCATGCGCATGGCTTCCTTGCGGAACATGCCCCATTTGCTGAACGGGGTGGATTCATGGTATCCTTTCTGGTCAACGGCCGGGAAAAGATCTTCCTTTTCACTGATCACGTAATATTCCAACTCACCCATGGCCTGGAATGAATAGCCTGTCTGCTCCTTGAGGCTCTGGTGAGCTTTCCGGAGTATGTATTCCGGAGAACTTTCCAGGGGGTCCCCGTCTTTGGTATAATAGGAACAGAGTATATTCAGCGTAGGGATCTCACTGAAGGGATCCAGAAAAGCAGTCTTGTATCTTGGCACAACATAGAGATCGCTTGATCCCGCCTCGATGAATGAGAACAGGCTGGAACCATCCACCCGCTCCCCGGCGGTTAAAATGGTATCCAGGTGCTTGCGGCCACTGATGACGAAGTTCAGGGTCTTCAGGCGCAGGTCCCATCCCATGTAGCGGAAATTGATCATTTCAATGTTGTTGTCCTCGATGTATCGCATCAAATCCGCCTTCGTAAAATCTTCGGGCATTTTGTTCAGGTACTGTACCAGTGGATTGGGATGCATTTCAATTTGTTCTTTCTTCATAATTCAGCAATTTTCAATTCTAAAAAGGGATGCAAATATAAGAAAATCTACCTATTGTTAATACATTAACAGTTATATCTGTATTGGATATTGCTGGTGTTCGGTAAATTTGAGGCGATTATTTTTTCCATGAGCCGGCCTTAAAGATTCAGCAAACATTATTAGCAGTCGAAAGCATGGAGTCTCATGGTGTTTTTCCGAAATCCAGTAATAAGATTTCATTAACAGAACATCCGTCAAATCTTTCGTAATTTCGCAACCTAATTGATCGAGGTAGTTTATGAACTGGAATGAGATTATCTTTTTTGGGGCTTTCCTTGTTTTTGTTGTCCTGATGCTGGTGATCGACCTGGGGGTCTTTAACAAAAAAGCGCATGTGGTCAGCTTCAAAGAAGCCATGGCCTGGACGATCGTCTGGGTGAGCATTTCCATCGGGTTTTACTTTTTTCTGCTCCACAGAGGAGAATTACTACATGGGATTCAATCCATCGAAGACATCCACCGGATCGCTGCAAAATATCACGAAGCCTCCCTGATCAATACCAGCGATTTTGAGGCCGCCCTGGCAGTCTACAGGAAAAACCTCGGACTGGAATACATCACGGGCTATCTCATCGAATATGCCCTTTCCATCGACAATGTTTTCGTGATGATCATGATCTTTCTGTCTTTTAATGTGGAGCAGAAATATTACCACCGCATCCTTTTCTGGGGTATCCTGGGGGCCATCATCATGCGGTTCATTTTCATTTTTGTGAGTGCAGCCCTGATACAGGAATTTGGCTGGATATTGTATGTTTTTGGGGGCTTCCTGATCCTGACCGGCGCCAATATGTTCTATACATCAGCGGTTAAAAAGATAGAAAAAAAACGGATTGATACGGAAAACCACATCATTGTGCGGCTTGCCTCAAAATATTTTAGTGTGGACCGCTCCTACAAGGGCAAGAAATTCTTTATCCGTGTGGATGGCAAGAAATATGTCACGCCCTTATTCATAGTTCTATTGGTGATCGAGTTTACCGACGTGATCTTCGCTGTGGATTCGGTACCGGCCGTTTTTGCAGTCACCAAAGATCCTTATATTGTTTTCTTCAGCAATGTTTTTGCAATTATTGGATTGCGCTCGCTTTTTTTCGTCCTGAGCAATGTCATCAATTATTTCCATTACCTGAAAATTGGACTATCCGTATTGCTCGTCTTCATTGGTGTGAAAATGCTCATCCACCACTGGCTGAAAGGTATTGGTTTTGAAACTGTGCATTCGCTGTATGTGGTATTGGGGATACTGGGGGTCAGCATGATGGCTTCCCTGGCTTTCCCGAAAAAGAAAGAAATTGTAGATCCTGCAAAAGACTTTATGCAGAAATAATTTATTTTTCAACTTTCCTGCCGCCTATTTTGGCACCCAGGAATTCCCGGTTCATCCGGGCAATATTCTCAACCGAGATCTCTTTGGGGCATTCCGCTTCACAGGCATAGGTATTGGTACAGTTCCCGAAGCCCAGCTCATCCATTTTGGCCACCATTTTCTGCACCCTTCTTTTGGCTTCCACCCTGCCCTGGGGCAGCAATGCAAACTGTGAAACTTTGGCTGAAACAAAAAGCATTGCGGAAGCATTTTTACAGGCAGCCACACACGCACCACAGCCGATGCATGCGGCTGCGTCCATTGAAAGATCCGCTTTTTCTTTGGGAATCGGAATGGCATTGGCATCGGGTATGCCTCCCGTATTGACAGAAACAAAGCCTCCGGCCTGAATGATCTTGTCAAATGCAAAGCGGTCAACGATCAGGTCTTTGATCACGGGAAATGGCTTGGCGCGCCATGGTTCAATTACAATGGTGTCTCCATCTTTGAATTTACGCATATGCAACTGGCAGGTTGTTACGGCTTCATCTGGTCCATGGGGCCGGCCATTGATATAGAGGCTGCAGGTACCACAGATCCCTTCGCGGCAATCGTGGTCAAAAGCCACCGGCTCTTCATCTTTGGCTACCAGTTGCTCATTTAAAATATCGAGCATCTCCAGGAAAGAACAATCCGGAGAAATATCACTGATCTTATAAGTTACGAATTTCCCTTTGGTTTTTGCGTCTTTTTGCCGCCAGATCTTTAACGTAAGATTCATTGTATATCTTTGTTTAATTCGCTAATATCTTTATTCTATATCAAGGAACAATGAGATTCTAGTTTATAGCTTCATTGTTCAATTGCTCAATTGTTTCATTGTTATCTTGCGAGCTAAAATGGACTCACTAATCCCCATTCACCACTCACCATTCACTATTTATAGCTTCTTTGCTTCACTTCCACGAACTCAAACTTCAGGTCTTCCTTATGCAGTTCGGGTATTTCCCCTTCGCCTTTATATTCCCAGGCAGATACAAAGGAGAAGTCCTTATCGTTTCTGAGGGCTTCCCCTTCATCGGTTTGATGCTCTTCACGGAAATGCCCGCCGCAGGATTCTTCCCGCTGCATGGCATCATAGGCCATCAGCTCACCCAGATCAATATAATCAGCTACACGGAGGCCCTTTTCCAGTTCAGTGTTCATGCCTGTGAGTTCACCTGTGATTTTCACATCTTTCCAGAATTCCTCACGAAGTTCACGGATCATGCCAATGGCTTTTTCCAGTCCTTCCTTATTCCTGCCCATGCCTACATAATCCCACATAATGTGTCCCAGCTTTTTGTGGAAGGTATCCACACTGGTCTTTCCTTTTACAGAATTTATGCGGTCTATCCTGTCTTTGGATTCCTTTTCTGCTTTTTCAAATGCTTCGTGATCGGTTGATATCCTGGCCACGCCGATCTGGTCGGCCAGGTAGTTCTGCATGGTATAAGGGATCACGAAATAACCATCGCTCAGTCCCTGCATGAGTGCAGAGGCTCCCAGCCTGTTGGCCCCGTGGTCGGAGAAGTTGGCTTCCCCGGCGGCGAACAATCCCGGGATGGTAGTTTGCAATTCATAATCCACCCAGAGTCCGCCCATGGTATAATGCACCGCGGGATAGATCATCATGGGTGTTTCATAAGGATTCTCATCCACGATCTTTTCGTACATTTGGAAAAGGTTGCCGTATTTGGCTTCGATCACATCCTTGCCCAGTCGGTTGATGGCATCGGCAAAGTCGAGGTAAACTGCCAACCCTGTAGAGCCGACACCATAACCGGCATCACATCTTTCCTTGGCAGCCCTGGAGGCCACATCACGGGGCACCAGGTTACCGAAGGCCGGGTATCTTCTTTCGAGATAATAATCACGGTCTTCTTCAGCTATTTCCGTGGGTTTTAATTCGCCCTTTTGTATCTTCCCGGCATCTTCCTTTTTCTTTGGTACCCAGATACGGCCGTCGTTCCGCAAGCTTTCGCTCATCAGGGTAAGTTTCGACTGATAATCGCCATGAACCGGGATACAGGTTGGATGGATCTGGGTAAAACTCGGATTTCCAAAAAGAGCACCCTTTTTATATGCCCTGAAAACTGCGCTTCCGTTTGAGTTCATGGCATTGGTAGAAAGGAAGAAAACATTGCCATAACCACCGGTGGCGAGCACCACGGCATGGCCAAAATGTCTTTCCAGTTCACCGCTTGCGATGTTCCTGGCAATGATCCCGCGTGCTCTGCCGTCGATGATTACTACATCCTGCATTTCGTGGCGGGTATACATCTTTACGGAACCCTTGCCAATTTCTTTACTCAGGGCACCATAAGCACCCAGCAGCAGTTGTTGTCCGGTCTGGCCCCTGGCATAAAACGACCTGGAAACAAGGGCACCACCAAAGGAACGGTTATCGAGCAGACCGCCATATTCACGGGCAAAAGGAACGCCCTGGGCCACACACTGGTCGATGATGCTGTTGCTAACCTCTGCGAGCCTGTATACATTGGCTTCGCGTGCCCGGTAATCACCTCCTTTTACGGTATCATAAAACAGGCGGTAAATGCTGTCGCCATCATTGGGATAGTTTTTGGCTGCATTGATCCCGCCCTGGGCGGCAATGCTATGCGCGCGCCTTGGGCTGTCCTGGATACAAAAGACCTTCACATTAAAGCCCAGTTCCCCAAAACTTGCAGCAGCTGCAGCTCCCGCAAGACCGGTCCCTACCACGATAATGTCGAGTTTCCTTTTGTTGGCTGGATTGACCAAATTCTGATTAGACCGATAATTTGTCCACTTTTCCGCTATGGGACCCTCGGGTATTTTCGAATTCAGTTTCATCATAATATATCGTTCCTTGTTGTTATCGATTTAATAATTGCCGAAATAAATTGCCAGTGGTATAATGATGTATCCAATGGGTAAAATGATGGAAATGATCAGGCTGATGGCCTTGAGCACCGGGGTGTATTTGGGATGACTCAATCCGAGCGACTGGAAACCGGATTGAAAAGCATGATGCAGGTGGAAACCCAGCAGGATCATCAGTACCACATAAAAGATCACATAGCCCAGGTGCTGGAATTTTTCAATAACCAGCAACCCAAGATCATGATAATGCTCACCATCATATACCACTTCCTCAACCCCGCCAAATACTTTGGCCTTTAAATAGAAATCAAAAAGGTGGATGATGAGGAAAATGAAAATAATGATCCCGGTATGGATCATGAATTTTGAAAAGGGTGATGTAAAGGAATAGTTCTCCTTTTTATACCGCTGCGGTCTCGCCAGCCAGTTCTGTATCTGCAACACCAGTCCGTAAATGATGTGGATGATAAAACCACCGAACAGTACCACCTCAAATATCTTGATCAGGATATTTGTTCCCATAAAATGAGCAACGATATTAAAAAGTTCCCGGGCTTCATAATTCTCTGTTCCTTTGCACAACACCAGCAGGTTGATGCTGAGATGCACAAAAAGAAAGGTGATCAAAAACAAACCCGCCAGGGCCATTACATATTTCTTTGTTAATGAAGATTGGTAAAATCCTGTCTTTGCCATAATCTAGATATTTGACTTAAAAAACTGCCGGTTAACTATGAAAACTTGGATAAAATGCCGTTTTTTGTATCGATCAAGCAAATTTAGGGTTTTGTTCCATTGAAGCGATTCTAAATTATTTCTTTTTATTAAATTTTGAATCATTATAAATAGCAAGGCATTCAGCATATGGCATTTAAGGAATCATTCTTTATTAATAACCGGCAAAAGCTGGCCAATAAACTGAAAAAAAATTCGGTTGCCATCATTCATTCCAATGATGAAATGCCGCGAAACGGTGACCAGTACTTCCCTTTCAGGCAAAGTTCGGACCTGTTTTATCTCAGCGGTATAGAACAGGAAAAAACCATCCTCTTACTTTCTCCCGATCATCCTGTGAAAAAGAACCGGGAGGTACTTTTCATTCTCAAGGCCGACAAAAGGACGGAGATATACTTCGGACACAAATTAACCAAAGAAGAAGCTACGGGAATTTCAGGCATACAGAATATACAATTCCTGGATTCCTATGAAGCATTGCTGGATGAAGCATTGGCATATTCAGATAAGATTTATTTCAATTCAATTGATTATCCCAAATTCAAACCCGATATTGAAAGCAGGGATATTCGTTTTGCCAGGGAAGTGATCCGGCAATATCCTTCCCACCAGCCCATGCGATTACAACCCATACTTACTGAACTCCGCCTTGTCAAACACCCGGAAGAAACTGACGCGATGCAAAAAGCCTGCGATATCACGGCGGAAACTTTCAGAAAAATCCTGCAGTTTACCAGGCCGGGTGTAAAAGAAGCCCAGGTGGAAGCTGAAATAATTCGTGGATTTATGGCAGCCGGAAGTGATGGACCGGCTTATCCACCCATTGTTGCCAGTGGCATCAATGCCTGCACCCTGCATTATGTTGAGAAAAAAAGCGAATGCAGGGACGGGGAATTATTGCTCATGGATTTCGGGGCAGAATACCAGAACTATGCAGCCGACTGCACCAGGACCATTCCGGTAAACGGCAAATTTAGCAAAAGGCAAAAGGAATATTACAATTCCGTGCTGCAGGTGCAGAAAGAAATTACGAAGCATTTTGTGGCAGGCAATACCATAGAAAATATCAACAAGGAAGTAATAAGATTGATGGAGAAAGAGTTAATTAAACTGGGATTGATCACTGAGGAGGAAGTGAAGAAGGCCGGATCGCCCAAACCCCTCGTTCTTAAATATCTTGTGCACGGAATCGCACATTTCATCGGACTGGATGTGCATGATGTGGGATCCAGGTTCGTTGAGCTTAAGCCGGGCATGGTTTTAACCTGTGAACCCGGCCTCTATATCCCGGAAGAAAAGACTGGGATCAGGATAGAAAATGACATCCTGATCACAGAGGAAGGACCGGTGAACCTGATGGAGAGTATCCCGGTGGAGGCTGAAGAGATCGAAGCTATTATGAGTGCTTAGTTCTTAATTTTGAATTTTGAGTTTTGAATTTTGAGTTTAACTTGCCGGTAGGCAGGAGTTTTGAGTTAGGTTTTTCAAAGCATTATCCTCGGATAAGAGTGCCAGTCATCGGATGACTATGTTGCGAAAGGTGTATTGTTTAAATGAATCACAAACAATGTGCATTGAAGTCATTCGATGACTTAAAAACAGGCGGGCTTGGCGAACAGTAAGAAAAAACAACAATCGAACAATTGAACAATCGAACAATCGAACAATTGAACAATTGAATCCCGTCTCACCTTTGGCGAGGCGAGGATCCGCGGCCGGAGGCCGGGACAATCGAAATAACTAATTAAAAAAATAAATTATGTTTCCAAAAGAAGTTTACATTGACAGAAGGACAAAACTGAAAGAAAGATTGAATTCAGGACTGGTACTGTTCCTGGGCAACAATGAGGCCCCGATGAACTATCCAGCCAATGGTTATCACTTCAGGCAGGACAGCAATTACCTGTACTTTTTCGGCCTGGATCATGATAACCTGGCCGGTGTTATCGATGTCGACAACGACATGGACATCATTTTCGGGAATGACCTGAGCATGGATGATATCATCTGGATGGGTCCGCAACCCAGCATGAAAGAAAGAGCTGCAGAGGTAGGCGTTGAAAAGACCCTCCCGATGGATAAGCTGGCCGAATTCCTTCAGGGTGAGATCGCAAAAGGACGTAAAGTCCACTTTGCCCCTATGTACCGTGGTGAGCATTACTTGCAGATATCCAAATTGCTGGGTATCCGCTGGGGAAGTGTGGACAACTATGTATCAAAAGAATTGATCCATGCGATCGTAAAACTTCGTTCCATCAAGGATAAGTACGAAATCGCTGAAATTGAAAAAGCTGTAGATATTGCATACGAAATGCATACCACGGCAATGCGCATGGCAAAACCCGGGGTGGTGGAAAGAGAGATTGCCGGTACCATTGAAGGTATTTCTCTCGCCAAAGGCGGACCGGTTTCCTTCCCCATCATTCTCAGCATACATGGCGAAACCCTGCACAATCATTACCATGGCAATACACTTGCCGAAGGACGTATGATGGTGTGTGATGCCGGAGCAGAAACACCCATGCATTATGCAAGCGACATTACCCGCACCACTCCAGTTGGCGGAAAATTCAACAGCCGGCAAAAGGATATTTATGAAATTGTCCTGAAAGCCAATGAGGATTGCATCAAATCCTACAAACCGGGTATACTGAACCGGGAGATCCACTTACAGGCAGCCAACATACTGGCCAGCGGATTGCGTGACCTGGGCCTGATGAAAGGCGATGTTGCAGAAGCTGTAAGACAGGGAGCCCATGCCCTTTTCATGCCACACGGACTGGGTCACATGATGGGACTGGACGTGCATGATATGGAAGGTCTGGGAGAAAACTATGTGGGTTACGATGAGAAGACCAAACGCAGCGAACAATTTGGAACAGCCTTCCTGCGCCTTGGCCGCGAACTGGAAAGCGGATTTGTAGTTACTGTAGAACCTGGTTGCTACTTTATTCCTGCCCTGATCGATCAGTGGAAAGGCGAAGGTAAATTCACCGAATTCATCAATTACGATAAACTGGAAGTTTATAAGGACTTTGGCGGCATCAGGATAGAGGATGACATACTGGTAACTGACACCGGGTACAAAGTACTGGGAAAACCGATTCCGAAAACCGTAGCTGAGGTTGAAGAGGCTGCAGCCAGGTAGCTGAAAATTCATTATTTACTAAGGTCATTTCGACCACCGGGAGAAATCTTTAACTGCATCTTGCAGAAGTATTTCGGTGGTCGAAATGATATATTATTTTGATTCTGTTTCCTTCAAGATTTAATGATCATGAATAAGAACCTTGACTTTCAGGAAAAGCACATTCATTATACGATCCAGGGAAATGGACCCTGTATTATATTGCAGCATGGTTTCCTGGAATCACTCAATATCTGGGATGACTTCAGCAGGGAGCTGTCCAATGACTTCCAGGTCATCTCCATCGACCTGCCCGGCTTTGGCAAGAGCGATGTATTTTCAGAAAATCACAGCATGGAGTTCCTGGCTGAAACAGTGCATGCCGTGTTGCAGGAAAACAAGATCGATCAATGTGTGATGGCCGGCCATTCTATGGGTGGGTATGTCGGCCTGGCTTTTGCCAGCAAATACCCGGCAATGTTGAAAGGCTTGTGCCTGTTTCATTCCCACGCCGCTGCCGATAATGAGCAGGCAAAAGACAATCGAAACCGTACCATTGAGATCGTTACAAAAGGCAAGAAGGATTTCATCAGGAATTTTATTCCCACACTCTTTGCAAAGGACAATGTCCATTTATTTGAAGATGAGATCAGGCAATTAAAAAAATGGGCAGGAGAAACCTCAGCCGAAAGTATCGTGGCAGCTTTGCGGGGTATGCGCGACAGGCAAAGTCATTTAGGCTTTTTGACGGATACGCATATCCCGGTACAGTTCATCATCGGGAAACAGGATGAAAAGATCCCCTTCGACAAAATACTGGCACAGGCCAGTCTTTGCAGGCATTCCGAAATCATTTTTATCCGGGAGGCCGGTCACATGGGCTTTATTGAAGCCAGACAAATCTGCCTGCAAGCAATCACTTCCTTTACAAAAAACACATATTCACTTTAAGACAGGAAAGCTTTACTTAAAGGGAGCAGCAGCAAGCCCGGCCAGAACAAATAATTTTGTAGATTTGGCGTTCATTATCACAAGATGACGAGTTCTAAAAAGCAAAAACAGAAACACCAAAAAAAGAAGCTGGTGACAGGGAGCAATAAGCAAAACCTCTTGTTCAGCAGCATGATCATTCTGTTCTGCATTGGCCTTTATTTTAATACCTACTGGAATGGTTTTAACATGGATGATCACTATGTGACAGCCACCAATATGCAAACCAGCCAGGGATTCAGTGCCATACCCGATATATTTACTTCCGTATACGGGGATGAGATGGGAAACAAATATGGTTACCGGCCATTGGTGAGGGCTTCATTTACCATTGATCATGAGTTGTGGGGCGGGGCACCCGGCTATAGCCACCTGTTCAACCTCCTCCTATACATCATCAATATCCTGATCCTTTTCAGCCTGCTGAAAAGATTACTCAGGAATTACAATGATCTGTTCCCTTTTGTCATTACCCTCATTTACCTGGCAATGCCGGTATTTACCGAAGTCGTTGCCAGCCTGAAGAACCGGGACATAATTCTAAGTACCATTTTCGGATTGCTGGCCATGAAACTGTTTATCCGGTGGATTGATAAGGATCAGACAAAATATCTCCTGACAGGCATCCTCATGTATGTACTGGCCATCCTTTCCAAAGAAACTGCTTTTGCTTTTCTTTTCCTGTTCCCGCTGGTTTTTCACTTCTTTACGGATATATCCCGTAAAAGATTATGGTATTTCATTGGCATATCTGCTGTGATCACGCTTTTATTCGTGTTAGGTCCAAGGCTGTTTCTTGAAGGAATGAGCCGTACCTATCGCTTCGAAGAGAATCCGCTGGTAGATGAGAATATATTCACCCGGTTTACCACAGGCATGTATGTACTCTTGCTTTACCTGCGAAAGTTGATATTCCCCTATCCACTCTTATACTATTACGGTTATAATATCATCCCCGTAAAAGGATTATTTGACGGATGGGTATTGCTGTCCATCCTGATCCACCTGGCTTTGTTCACATACGCCATATACAAATTCAGGGAAAAGAACCTCTTTTCCTTCCTGATCCTGTTTTACCTGATCAGTATCGGGATGGTATCGAATATCGTATCACCCATTCCAGGTATCATGGCAGAGCGTTTTCTTTATTTGCCGGGCATATCATTTGCCATCGCCCTGGCCTACCTTATATTCAAGATCAGTGGGCTGGAACCGCAAAAGAAAGTAGTCAGCACATCACATTTATCGAAGATATTGCTCTTGAGCCTTGCGATCCTGATTCCATATTCCGCTTACACCTACAACCGGAATAAAAACTGGCGGACTTATTATACACTCTACAGCCACGACATCAAATACCTCGAAGAATCGGTCAAAGCCAATGATCTGCTGGCTACCGAACTTGTCAGTCAGTTGAACAGCATTTTCAACAATGATGACCCAGCCCGCATTCCGCCACCGGTCAACTCCCAAAAACGCCCCATCGAAACCGCATTGAAGCATTATAAAAAGGTGATCGAGATCTATCCGAAACATTACAATGCCTGGAATAATATCGGGACCATCCATTACAGGATCCTCAAAAAACCCGAGCTGGCCATTCCTTTCTATGAAAAAACCATTGAGATCAAACCAGACTTTCCGAACCCATACGTAAACCTGGCAGATATCTACGCCGAAAGAGGAAGTGTTGACACTGCCATTCGTCTCTATTCAAAGGTTTATGAGCTGGATACGACCCGTGTATCGCCACTTTCCAGGATAGCAAATATTTATTACCAGGCCGGGGAAAGCGAAAAAGCAAAGGAAACCAATTACCGCATCATGGAGCTGCATCCGGATTCCTATTTCCCCTACCTCAACCTCGGGTTCTATGCAGCCCGGGAAGGTGACAGTCTGCAGGCTGAAAAGAATCTTGAAATGGCCGTTCAGAAAGGCTATGAAGGCAATATTTACAGCATCATGGCCAAAATGTACCTGGAGCTTGGCAACCGCAAACAGGCATACCTTTACGACCAGAAAGCCAGAAAATTCGAGCAAAACAGGAACAGATAAGATGAAAAGCTATATCAGGGCCATCGAGTATTATTTGCCGGAAAAGGTTATCCGGAATGAGGATATTGCACGACAATTTCCCGGCCTTAAAATCGATGACCTGACACGACTGACGGGGGTTCATGAAAGGCATGTTGCAGCCAGGGATGAAACTGCCGCTGATCTTGCCATCAAGGCCGCTGAAAAGCTATTCAGTGAGAACCGGCTGCCTCGTGAGGAAATTGATTTTCTGATACTCTGTACCAGCCTGGGGGATTACATCACACCTGCTACTTCCAATATTTTGCAGGCCCGGCTGGGATTATCCGAATCTTGCGGAACATTCGATTTTAACCAGGGCTGTACAGGATACACTTATGGGCTGAGCATGGCCAAAGCGCTCATCGAATCAGAACAGGCAAAAAATGTACTCCTGATCACTGCTGAAACCATTTCAAAAAAGATCCATCCAAAAGACAAAAGCAATATGGCCATTTTTGGCGATGGTGCAGCCGCTACCTGGATCGCTGCATCAGAAAAAAAAGAAGGGATCGGCAAATTCGTTTTTGGCACTGATGGCAGCCAGTACACCACCATACTGATTAAACACGGAGGCGCACGCTTCCCCTATCCGGAGACGATCTCAGAAGATTACCAGGATGATTTCGGCAATGTGCGCAACGATGGATGCTTCTTTATGAATGGATCTGATGTATTCACCTTTTCCCTTAACAAAGCTCCCGGAATGATCGGGGAGATCATGGAAAAGCATCATGTGCAGAAAGACGACATCAAATTGTTTGTGCTTCACCAGGCCAACAGAATCATTTTGGAAAGCATCTTCAAGAAGCTGAAGATCCGCAAAGATCAGGAGTTTTACTGTCTTGATAAATGGGGCAATACCGTGCAATCTACCATTCCGATCGCACTGAAAGAAGCCATGAACCAGGGAAAGATCAAAGAAGGTGACAAAGTGATCGCAGCAGGTTTTGGTGTGGGCATGAGCTGGGCCGGGACTTTGCTACAGTTCTAACGATTCCAGCCTTTCAAAGACAACTTGCAAGTTGATTTACCAGCATACAGCATTATTTTTCCTGTAACATACGAAAGCTCATCTCTGCCAGGTGATCGATCCGGTTATCCTCCAGGAAGTCTGGCAATGACCATTCTATTCCGAAAATCTCCCGGGCTTCCCGCTCCAGTTCAACAGCTGCAATGCTGTCCATCCCATAAGAAAACATGGACCGTGAGGGATCGATGGTATCAGGTGCGATCTTCACTTTGCGGCTCAACCAGTGGATCAGCCATTGCCTCAGATCATCCTCACGCAGGTTTTCAAGGTCAACGCTAATCGCATCATATTCCGCAGCAATATCCAATTCCCAAATAGCCAGCAGGCTCAGTTCATTATCGAGAAAAGCAAGTTTGCTGGCACGATGCTGGATCTTTCCACTGGTGGTTCTGGGAATGCTGCCCGTCCTGACCAGGGCAATTGCATAAAGCTGCAGCTCAAACTCACGGGCAATGCTTTCCCTGATAGCGGTAAATACTTCATTGGCCTGCAGATCACGCATGTGGGTTCTTTCAATCTCCGCCACGATCACCAGGCGTTCCTCGCTGGCTTTATTGACGGCAAAAGCTGCTGTTCCATAATCTCTCACGGCATCATTTGAAGCTTCAGCAATCCTTTCAATATCCTGGGGATAATAATTCTGTCCGCGGATAATGATCATATCCTTGAGCCGCCCGCTAATATAAAGCTGCGCGTTATAAATAAAGCCCAGGTCACCAGTACGCAGATAGGGCTCTTGATTACCTTCAGCAAGGCGGGCTCTGAAAACCGCTTCGGTGGCCTCTTCATTTTTCCAGTAACCCTGGCAAACCGAAGGCCCGGAGGTCCATATCTCACCGATTCTTCCCTCCTCGAGGATATTCCCCCGATCGGGGTCAACAACAACAATATCATTTCCCAGCCATGGGAAACCGCAGGCTACAATGTCCTTAGCTGCTGCATCCCTATCGGAATGTTCAAGTTCATTTCTTGCTTCAAGCGCTTTCTTATCAGCGGTGAAATAAACCGGTCTTTGCCTGTAATCTCCCCCACTGACCATAAGTGTGGCTTCCGCAAGACCATAGGTCGGATAGAACATTTCTTCCCGGAATCCGCATTGCGAAAACTCCTGCTGAAAACGCTCCAGGCTTTCCCTGTGGATGGGCTCTGCCCCGCAAAAGAAAACCTTCACCGAGGAAAAATCGATTTGAGCCTTATCTTCAGCACTTATCTTGTCACAGCAATAATCAAGGCCGAAGTTGGGGCAACCAATGGTTTGAGCTCCGAACCTGGAAACCGATTTCAGCCAGGCGGCCGGATCCTTGATAAAGGCCTGGGGCGGGATAATATAGCTCGTGCCTCCTTTATACAATGTTTGCAGGGTAGTACCGAACAATCCCATGTCGTGGTAGTTGGGCAGCCAGTTTACCCCCACCAGGTCTTCATCATGTCCGAATGAATTGCTGACCACCGCAAAATTATTGAGAATGTTGCGATGACTCACCATAACACCCCTGGGCTCGCCGGTAGAGCCCGAGGTATATTGCAGGATAGCAACATCATCGGGCGATACACCCGGATTTTTCCAGCCCGGTTCATTTTCCGGGAAATCCCCGGCATGATAAACATGCTCTGAGGGCAATCGTTCATCTTCACCGAAAAATCTGAGCAGATCCTTTTTATTGTTTTCACTGGCAAGAATTGCTTTGGCTTCACAATCCCCAAGGATAGACCAGAATCTCTCCGCATTGCGATTCCTGCGCGGAGGGTATGCCGGTACCGCAACGAGCCCTGCCATGAGCGTACCGAGCAAGGCTACAATGAATTCTATTCCACTGGGAAAAAGCAAAATACACCGCTCACCTTTCTGATAGTGATTTTGCAGGTATGCTGCCACTTTACAGGATGCCTGTTCCAGTTCTGAAAAGCTGATCCGCCTGCTTTCATTGCTACCATCTTCCAGCAAAACATAGGCTGTCTTATCCTGGAACTTCCCGGATTGATGCTGTATGAGTTCAATCAGGTCCCTGAACTCAGGATGATATTCTTTCAAATCCGATGTCAGTACCTGCTTATGTTCCATGCTAATGTTGCTGTTGATTTTGCTGCCTGATCGGCAAAGATAATGATAATGAAAGGATGCATCATCTTTCAAAGAAGAATCATTCAGCTGCTGAATATCTGTTTCCATGAATTAATGTAATTTTGAAGCAGGAAAGCAATTTGCGCAAAGGCATGAAAGTAAATTTTAACCAGCCATACCTGGAAGGGGGTGAAAAGGATTATGTGATGGATGCAACCATGACCGGGCATCTTTCGGGGCATGGTAAGTATACAAAGCTTTGTCACCAGTGGTTTGAAAAAAGATACAGGATACCGAAGTCCTTGCTTACGACCTCCTGTTCAGATGCCCTTGAGCTTGCGGCACTTCTGCTGGATATCAGGTCTGGAGATGAAGTGATCGTACCTTCCTTCACTTTTGTATCAACAGCCAATGCTTTTGTCTTGCGGGGTGCGAAAATCGTATTCGCAGATGTCAGGGAAGATATTCCAATACTGGATACCGAAAAGCTTGAGGAGTTGATCACAGATAGAACGCGGGCAATCGTACCGGTTCACTATGCCGGGATAGCCTGTGAGATGGATAAGATCCTGGCCCTGGCCGAAAAGTATGATCTCTTTGTGGTGGAGGATGCAGCACATGCCATTGAATCCAGTTACGGGAACAAGCAACTTGGCACCATCGGCAACCTGGGTGCATTTTCTTTCCATGAAACAAAAAATGTGATCTGTGGTGAAGGTGGCTTGATCTCAATCAATGATGAGCGATTTGAAAAACGCGCCGAGATACTCTGGGAAAAGGGTACCGACCGGGCAGCTTTCCACCGTGGGGAAGTTAAAAAATACCAGTGGGTGGATGTAGGCTCTTCTTTTCTTCCTTCCGATCTGATCGCTGCCTTGCTCTATGGTCAATTATTGAAAGTGGACAGGATCCAGGAAATGCGCCTGAATATCTGGCAGCAGTATTATGAAAGGCTTGAACCGCTGGCGGAAGCAGGCAAAATCCAACTGCCTGTCATCCCTGAATGGGCCACAAACAATGGCCATATGTTCTACCTTGTTACAGGTTCTCCTGCCGAAAGGGACAGCTTGCTGAAATACCTGAATAAAAAGGGCGTGATGGCGGTTATTCATTATCTTCAGTTGCACTCCAGCAAGTACTTTGCTGATAAGCATGATGGCAGAGAACTTCCCAATACCGATCGTTTTTCTGATTGCCTCATCCGCTTGCCCTTCTTCAACCGCTTAAACGTGGAGCAAATGGATTATGTAGTGAAACACATTTTCCGTTTTTATCGTTGATCGATCCTACTGTAAACAGATCTTTACACAATATTTCATTACAAGATTTGTTGTTAAAAAAGATTAACTTTGCAGCGCTAATAAATTATACAAAGGATGAAGGTTGAAGATTTTATCGCTAAAATAGAAGAAGAATTCGACGATGTTGAATCCGGCACCCTCAAGCCGGAAAGCAATTTCAGGGAGCATTTTGAGTGGAACAGCATCAACGCCCTGATCCTGATCGCCCTGGTGAAAACCGAATATGATGTAAGTATCAATGCCGAGGATATCAGAGATTCCAAAACCATTGGGGATCTTTTTGGGATTATTGAGAAGCGGGTGGCCGCTTAAAGAAGCACCAAATTCCAAATAACAAATTTCAAATAAATACCAATTTTAAAATTCTAAATTCCAAACAGTCCTTTGCTCAGGGTGTTTTGGTCATTGAGTTTTTGAGATTGGTATTTATTTGATATTTGGT